>CAJDXE010000001.1_pt1 | contig 62036 bp, 62 predicted proteins | sample 7391781 | NCBI WGS metagenome assembly CAJDXE01 (sample SAMEA7055730, study PRJEB34461) | soil metagenome | biome: terrestrial ecosystem; feature: Peninsula; material: soil | place: Antarctica | collected 2016
GCACCGTACACGGTCGGCTATGCGTACTTCGACCAGAACGGCCAATACATCAACACCTCCGGCATTACGAATCCCGCACTGCCGGCGGATGTGCATGCGGCCGGTCAACCGGCCTCGATCGCTTCAGGCGATCAGGTCAACATCACGCAATGGGGCAATGGCCTGAGCAACAATGCGACTGCCCCAACGGCGGGCGGCGCAGCTCCGGCAACCGGCCCTATCGGCTTGGACTTCTCGACCAATACATCGCTTGCCGGCGATTCGACGGCCTCCGTTCTTAGTCAGAACGGCTACGCCGCCGGAACGCTGAACAACATCACGATCGGCCAAGACGGTACGATCTCCGGTGCATTTACCAATGGTCAAATGAAGACCCTCGGTCAAGTGGCACTGGCGACGTTCCAGAACGAAGGCGGCCTTAACCGCGTCGGTGGCAACGCCTTCGCACAGACGTCGTCATCCGGGCTCGCGCAGATCGGCGTCGCATCGGAAGGCCGCTTCGGCACGATTCAGTCGGGATCACTCGAACAGTCGAACGTCTCGCTCGCGGATCAGTTCACCAAACTGATCGTTGCGCAGCGCGCGTTTGAGGCCAACACACGCGGTATCACCACGGCGGACCAAAATCTGCAGACGGTGATCAACATCCGCGCGAGCGAGAACTAGCACAAGCTAGTCTCTCAAGACGGACAAAGAGGCCCTAGGGTCCCGCGGCTACTGCGCCGTGGGACCCTAGGGCCTCACCGCGAAAGCACCTACTATGATTTCACTCACGCGTCTTAACGGGCAGCCGTTGATGGTTAATGCGGACCTAATTGAGGCGATCGAGCATACGCCCGATACGGTCATTACCCTGACCTCCGGTAACAAATTGATCGTTCGGGATACGATGGACGAGGTCCAAGCCAAGATCGTCGCCTTCAAGCGGAAGATTTACGGCCCCGGAGAGGCCGACACATAGCCAGGGCGTAAAGCCTCCAAGCCGCCGCTTAAGGTTCCCGACGAGGGCGGCCGATATGTTAAGGGATACCGGATTCATTCTGGAACGGAGCAGCGTTCGTTGGATTTTGCGACAATCGGCGGCCTGATACTCGGCTTCGGCGCAATCGTGCTTGCCGGGTGGGTCGGCGGAACTGATCCCCACGTCATTTTCGGGCGTTGGGAAGCGATCGTCCTGATCATCGGCGGCACACTCGGTGCCACGTTGCTGTCGTTCCCCGGACGCACGTTCTTTAAAGGCTTCTTCGGAGGCTTCAAAGCGGCGTTCATCGAGACCGAATACCACGAGCGCGACATCATTGCAACGCTTGTCTCCTTTGCGGAAAAAGCGCGTCGTGAGGGCCTGTTAGCCCTCGAAAACGAAGCCGCCGCGCTCGACGACGAGTTCATGCGCAAGGGTATTCAACTGGTCATCGACGGGCGCGACACCGAGATCATCCGCAAGGTTCTCGAGACCGAAGTCTCGTTCGTCCAGGAGCGCGGCAACAAAGCAGAGGCTGTATTCACCTCGCTCGGCGGTTACTCACCTACCCTCGGCATCATCGGAACCGTACTCGGCCTGATCGGCATGCTCAAGAGCCTCGGCGCAGCCAGCGCCGGCGGCAACGTCGCAGGTACGATCGGCGTTGCGACCGCGCAGGCGTTTGTCGCGACGTTCTTCGGTATTCTCTTCGCTAACTTGTTGTGGCTACCGATCGCGACCAAGATCAAAGAGCGTTACGGTCAGCTATTGCTCTTGCGCGAGATCATGATCGAGGGCATCCTTGCGATTCAGGCCGGCGACAATCCGCGTCTGCTCGAGGAAAAACTGCTTGCGTTCCTTGATCCGAAGGATCGCGTGAGTGCGGTTGATGAAGGCGGCGCTCTGAACGAGCCGGGCCTGTCGGCCAACTCGGCATAGCGGGCACACGTGCCACAAGCTCTAAAGACGGCAGCGCGCGCGGCGGAATCGAAGTTCCGCAAGCGCCCCGAAGAACAGAAGCTCGAAACGGCCGGCATGATGCGCTGGCTGTTGACCTATGCCGACATGATCACGCTCATGCTCGCGCTCTTCATTATTTTGTTCTCGATGTCGACGATCAGCAAAGTCAAAGTGCAGAACTTCGCGCGCTCGGTCAGTGCCGGCTTCGACAATGTCTGGTCGGTAAACCAGCCGCCGGACGGTGGCGCTAACGGCACCGAGCGAATGGACTCCAGTACGACGGTACCGGCGATCGAGAAGCAACTACAGCAGTACGTTGCGCAGAATCACCTCGACAAGCAGGTGCAGATCCATCTTGATCGTCGTGGCCTGGTAATCACGCTACTCTCGGACAAATCGTATTACGATAGCGGCAGCGCCCAACTGCGCCCGCAGACGGAGAGGATCCTCGACGAGATCGCGTCGTTCCTGAAGAAGAACGACAACCTGATCCGGGTTGAGGGCAATACCGACGACGTACCGATCGCGACGGCTGCCTATCCCTCGAACTGGGAGTTATCTACGGCACGTGCCGTCAGCGTCGTGCGCTACCTGCAGGAGCACAACGCAATTTCGCCGATGCGTTTGTCGGCGGCGGGCTACGGAGAGTTTCACCCACGGACGAAGAATCACGACGATAATTCGCGTCAGCAGAACCGGCGCGTCGATATCGTGTTGCTGAATGCCAGCATATCGGCTGCAGAGAAGGGTCAATAAGCAACCGTGAGTAGTCTCTCTCAAGAAGAGATCGATGCCCTCATCAACTCGATCTCCGGGCCGGCGCCGGAGAAGGTCGTCGAAGCGAAGCGGATCAAGTCGTTTGACTTCCGCTTCAATAAGCGTCTCGACAAGTTTTCGAACAACCAACTGCAGACGCTTCGCACGTTGCACGAGAACTTCACGCGCCTGCTGAACAACTCGCTCTCCGTCTATCTTCGCACGCGCGTCGAGGCCTCGATCGTCTCGATCGAGCAGATATCCTACGGCGATTTCATCGCCAGTATCGGCATCCCGTCGATCCTTGCGATTTATTCGATGGACCCGTTGCCCGGCAGCGGCGTGGTGCAGGTCGATCTCAATCTCGTCTTCTCGATCATCGACCGCCTCCTCGGTGGTCCCGGTTGGTTCCCGAACAAACTTCGCGACCTCACGGACATCGAACGGACGCTGATGCAACGCTTCATGGCGCGCATGCTCAACTCGTACCGTGAATCGTGGAACTACCTGTTGACGCTCTCGCTAAAGATCGAAGCGTTGGATTCCAACCCACAGTTTATCCCGCGCATCATTCCGCTCGACCAGATCGTCGCATACGTCTCGATGGAACTCAAAGTCGGCGACATGGCGGGCGTGATGAACTTTTGCCTGCCGTACCTGGTTCTACAATCGGTCGGATCGCAACTCACCGACTTCCAGTGGTCGCCGACGGTCGTCGCTGGTCGCGGCATGACGGAAGAAGATCTCGATCAACTCACCCGCAACGTCGAGCGCGCCGGCGTCGACGTACAGGTCGAGCTCGGCAAGACCAAGGTCTCCTTACGCGACTTGGTCGCATTGCAAGTCGGTGACGTATTGGTCTTCGATAAGGCCACGAGCGAGCCGCTAGTCGCGAAGATCAACGACAAGGAGAAGTTTCGCGTCTTTCCGGGAATGCACCGCGACAAACTTGCCGTCCAGGTCGCGAAGATCGTGGCCGGCGAGGACGACTGAGGAAGAATACACGAATGCCGGATATGCAAGAACTCGCCGACGCAATGTTGGCCGCCGCCGCCACCGTCCTCGGGCGTCTCGTCGAGCAGCCTGCAGCAGCGTTCGCTGCGGCACGCAACGATCACGAAGGCTCGATAAAGACCGATGGCGATAGCTTGGTCGCGCTAGCAGAGATCCCGTCGCTCTCGGCGCAGGTGGTGGTGCGCTTTGCTCGTCGCGAGATGCAGCAGATTGTCGGCGCGATGCTCGGCGGTGCTGACGAAGGCGGCGAGATGGGTCCGATGCAACTCTCGATCGCTTCGGAGACCGCTTCACAGATCGCTTCTGCGATGTGCGAACGCTTGGCAACCGAGGTCGGTACGAGTACCGACGGCATCGTTGCCGAACTGAAGAGCGACCCCGGTGCGTTGCCGCCGCCGCCCTTCGAATCGTACGACGGCGCAATTCAACTCGGCGAGACGCTCTCGCCGACGCTCTCCATCGATTTCGCGGCGATCACGCTCTCGCGGCTCGGCGTCGGGGGCACCGTTGAGGCGGCGCCCGCACCGGTCGTCCCGACTCCGCCCGTAGCGAAGAAGAAGCCCGCTCCGGCCCCGCAACCGGAGCAAGAACCGGTCAGCGCACGTCCGGTCGCGTTCGCGCCGCTGGCGCCGACGCAAGTCCATTTGGCCGACCCGGGCCAAGCCAACCTCGATCTCGTTCACGACGTGCCGTTGCAGATTCGCGCGGTGCTCGGCAAGACCGCGATGGCGTTGCGCGAGGTCGTCTCCTTGCAAGCCGGCAGCGTCTTCGAACTCGACAAGGCGGCGGCGGAGCCGATCGACCTCTACGTCAACAACGTGCTGATTGCGCGCGGCGAAGTCGTCGTTGTCGACGATAAGTACGCCGTCAAGATCAGCGAACTGAACCCGCCCGTAGCGTAGGGGCTATGTCGGCAGGCTTCTGGGGACAGTACGTCCTGGTTCTGGCTATCGTCGGCCTGATGCTCCTCGGCCTCTACGCCATCGTGCGTGGGCTCACACGTGGTCGTATTCTTTCAGCCGGCGGTAAACGTCTCGTAGGCGTGGTCGATTCGATCGCGCTCTCGCAGAACACGACCTTGCACGTTGTCAAAGCCGGCTCGAAGTATCTTATCCTCGGCGGCGGTTCCGGCCATGTCTCGACGCTGGGCGAGATTCCGTCCGAAGACGTCGAAGCGTGGATCGCCGAGCAGCGTCGCGCACACGATGCGCAGGTAGCAACGGTGTCCGGCTTCATGAGCCGCCTTCGCGGAAAGAAGACGTGAAGATCATCACGCAGGTTGCGATCAGCACGTGGTCGCGCTACAAGTGGTTCTTCGTCGGCTTCGGCCTTGCAGCGTTCGTAATCTGGATACTTCCCGCGATAGCACTCGCGCAGACAGTTCCTACCTCGCCGACGATTCCGATCCCGTCGGTGAATATCGGGATCGGTGGTGCGAAGAATCCCAAAGACGTCGTCGGCGCTCTGCAGATACTGCTGCTCCTAACCGTCCTATCGCTCGCCCCGACGTTGCTGGTGCTGCTAACCTCGTTCACCCGCATCATCGTGGTGCTCTCGTTCGTTCGTACGGCGCTGGGCACGCAACAGGTTCCTCCGAATCAGGTTTTGATCGGGCTCGCGCTCTTGCTGACGTTCTTCGTGATGAATCCGGTGATCAGCGACATCAATAAGAACGCCTTGCAGCCATACCAGAAACATCAGATCTCGCAGTCGGTCGCACTTGACCGGGCGGCCAAACCGTTGCGCGCGTTCATGTTCCGGCAGACGCGCGATAAGGATATACAACTCTTCTACTCGATGTCGAAGGAGCCGCGTCCGGCTAAGCAAGTCGACGTCCCCACATACATCCTGATCCCGGCCTTCGTGCTCTCCGAGTTGAAGACGGCCTTCGAGATCGGGTTTGCGATCTACGTGCCGTTCATCGTTATCGACATGGTGGTGGCCTCGATCTTGCTCTCTATGGGTATGATGATGATTCCACCGGTGCTGATTTCACTGCCGTTTAAGATACTGATCTTCCTCCTCGTCGATGGTTGGAATCTTACGATCTCGGCACTCTTCCAGAGCTTCCACACGACATGACCTACGGCGATGTCATCGGCCTCGGCCGCGATGCGATCTTCGTAACGCTCGTAGTAGCGTTGCCGGTGCTCTTGCTCTCAATGGTTGTGGGCCTCATCATCTCGGTCTTTCAAGCGGTAACCCAGATTCAAGAGCCGACCCTCACGTTTATCCCGAAGATACTCGTCTCGGCCGTGGCGATCTTGTTCTTCGGGCCGTTCATGCTAGCGATGCTGACAGATTTCACTACGAGGGTCTTTACCAGCATCCCAACCCTCGTCCGCTAGGCTCGATACGATGGTTGACCTCTTCGGTTTGACCGCAGCGCACGTCGAGACGTTCTTGCTGATCTGGATCCGCGTCACGGTCATGCTCTTTGTCTTCCCGATTTTCTCGGCCCAACAGATTCCGATCTACGCGCGGATCGGCTTTGGCCTGCTTGTATCGTTCATTCTGTTTCATACCGTTCCGTCGGTCGTGCCTTCGCACGATGTCATTACGCTAGGCATCGCCGTTCTGAGTCAAGTCGTGCTTGGGCTGATCGTCGGGTTTGTTTCGACGCTGATCTTCGTCGGCGTGCAGTTCGCGGGCGAGGTGATCGACCTGCAGATCGGCTTCGCCGTTGCAAACGTTATTAGCCCAACGACGCAGACACAGATTACGATCATCGGCGAGTTGGAGCTAACGCTCGCGAGCCTGATCTTCCTGGTCTCGGATTCGCACTTCTTGTTGTTGCGCGGTATCGCCGGGTCGTTTAACCTGGTTCCGCTGCCGTTCATTCACCTGGATCCGAGCATCGCCGGCAACCTCGGAATATTCTTTACGCAATCGCTCATGGTCGTTTTCCAGATCGCCGCACCGGTCGCGGTTGCGCTCTTTCTCGTCAACATGGCGCTGGCATTCATGGCACGCGTTGCGCCGCAGATGAACGTTTTTGTCGTGGGATTACCGATTCAGGTCGGCGTTGGTTTGTTCGTGCTCGCGCTCTCTCTACCGCTCCTTGCGACAGTGGGCCCTCCCGTCTTTATCGAGATGGCCCACCAGATGGATATCGTTATGCGCGCCTTGCACACATAGGATTACGCGCGATTGGTTTTGCTAGACGTAGCGGAACTGACCGATCTTGTTCGTCAGGTTTTCGGTGAAGTAGATACGCAGATCGCCACCCATCACGAGATCTTCGAGGCCGGCGTTCGTCGTCGGGACCGCGTACTCGGTCGCCGAGGTCGCGCCGGGAACATACTTTCCGATTGCGTTCGCAGTACGGTCGAGGAAGTAGAAGTTATTATCGGCTCCGAGAACCATGAGGCCGATGTCGGTCGCGCCGGTCACGGCGTACTCGGTGATCGTGCCGCCGGTCGTGATGCGCCCGATCTTGCGGGCGTTCGTTTCGGTGAACCAGAGCGCGCCGTCGGCGCCGGTTGTGATACCGTCGGGTCCACTGGCCGCGGTCGGCACCGGGTATTCAGTGATGACGCCGGCGGTGGAGATGCGTCCGATCTTGTTGCCGACCGCCTCCGTGAACCAGAGTGCGCCGTCTTGGCCGCTGACGATCTGGAGCGGTTGCGAGTTGGCCGTCGGAATCGGATATTCGGTAACGGTGCCGGAGGGTGTGATTCGTCCGATTTGATTGCCGGTCTGCTCCGTGAACCAGACGTTGCCGTCGGAGCCGCTTACAAGGTGTAACGGAGCTGCGTTCGGCGTCGGAAGTGCGTACTCGATGAGCAGGCCGCCGTTGACGTTGACCTTGCCGATCTTGTTGCCGTTCGATTCGGCGAACCAGACGTAGCCGTCGGGGCCGACGGTCATGCCGGTCGGCTGCGAGTTAGCGGTCGGAATCGAGATCTCGACAATATTCGCGTTGATGTCGATACGGGCCAGCTTATTGCCGGTGCCCTCGGCGAACCAGATCGAGCCGTCGCTGGTCTTGGTGATCCCGGTAGGTCCCGAGTTGGCTGTCGTGGCCGTGTACTCGCTTGTGACCGAGGGGACGATCGGTGTCGCCGTCGGCGAGGCGGTCGTGCCGTCGATAACGTTACCGCCGCAACCGGCCAACGTGGCGGCTAACAGGGCGGCACCCATGACGAGTGCGGGGGTACGATTCAACGTTCTCTCCTTGCGGGGTCGGGTAGCCAGGGGGTATTGGCAGGTTGGGCACGGTTTCCTAGGGATGCCGCGCGGCGCCTCGCCTTTCTCAAACCATACCGGGTCTGCCCTGGGCATGGCCTGGGGAAAAGTCACGCCCCGGCCGATGTACTTTTAAAGAAGATGCTCCCGAGCTCGATCCATGGCTAAACCGGAACAAACCGAGAAGGCCACACCGAAACGACGGGAAGAGGCACGCAAGCGCGGCCAGGTCCCGCGTAGCCCGGAACTTGCCGGTGCGGGGATCTTCCTTGCGGCCGTATTTATATTGCACGCATCGCTGACGCCGGGTCTCGAGGCGATTGACCAGATGATGCATGTCGTCGTCGGCGCGACGGCCTCCGGCGAGCAGTTCACCATCCACTCGGTCTGGTCGCTCTTCTTCGCCTGCTTCATGATCCTGGGCGCCATGCTGGTGGTGCTCTTCGGCTGCACCCTGGCGATCGGTATTGGTGCCAACCTGCTCCAGTTCGGCTTTCTCTTTACCTTAAAATCGATTCAGCCGAACTTCGGTAAGTTGAACCCGCTTCAGGGTCTTCAGCGGCTTTTCTCCAAACAAGTGGCCGTCAATCTGGCAAAGCAGATCATCAAACTGAGCGCCGTGGCGCTGATTATCTGGTCGGCGATCTCCGGTCACCTTGCGATCTTCGCGGAGGTCGGTCAGGCGTCGCCGGCAGCGATGTTCTATACAACCACCGATCTGGTCTTCAACATCGCTTGGCAGTTCGGGCTCTTGCTCTTGGTCGTCGCCTTCGCCGACTACGCTTTCGAGCGGTATCAGTTGGAAGAGAGCCTCAAGATGAGCAAACAAGAGGTGAAGGACGAGTACCGACAATCCGAAGGAAACCCGGAGGCGCGTGCTGCCTTCAAACGCAAGCAACGTGAGTTTGCACGTCGTCGCATGATGAGTGCCGTGCCGCGTGCGACCGTCGTCGTCACCAACCCGACGCACTTCGCCATCGCCCTCGAATGGGACGACATACAGATGGACGCACCGGTCGTCGTTGCGAAGGGCGCTGATTTGATTGCGAAGCGGATTCGTGAACTCGCGACCGAACACGGCGTACCGATCATGGAGAACCCGCCACTCGCGCGCACGCTCTACGAGAAGGTCGAGATCGATCAAGCGATCCCGCCGAATCTCTACGCGGCCGTGGCCCAGGTGATCGCGTTCGTCTTTAAGCTGAAACGGCGGACGATCGCGTGACGTCGAGATTCCAGCACTTCGCTTCAATCGCGGTGGCCGCAGCCGCGATGCTGTTGGTCATCCTGATCATCTTTCCGGTGCCGGCATTCTTGCTGGATGTGCTGTTGACGATCAACATCGTCGCTGCCTTGATGATTATCGGTATCTCGCTGTATGCGGAGAATGCGCTGCAGTTCTCGGTGTTCCCGACGTTGCTGCTGATCGTCACGCTCTTCCGGCTCTCGCTCAACGTTACGGCAACACGCGCGATTCTCTCGCATGGCTACGCCGGTGAAGTCATTCAATTCTTCGGGAACATCGTCATCGCCGGAAACCCTGCGGTCGGCTTTGTCATCTTCCTGATCCTCGTTATCATTCAGTTCGTCGTCATCACGAACGGCGCCGGCCGTGTTGCCGAGGTCGCGGCCCGCTTCACGTTGGACGCAATGCCCGGCAAACAACTTGCGATCGACGCCGATCTCAATGCCGGTTTGATTACCGAAGCCGAAGCGCGCCAGCGCCGCAAAGACATTCAACGCTCCGCAGACTTTTACGGCGCGATGGACGGTGCATCGAAGTTCGTTCGTGGCGATGCGATCGCCGCCGCGATCATCGTCGGTATCAACACCCTCGGCGGCTTCATCGTCGGTATGACGCAGTTGCATATGGACTTTGGTACGGCGGTCCAAAAGTTCACCATCCTGACCGTCGGCGAAGGCATCGTCACGCAAGTTCCGGCGCTACTGATCTCGACGGCGACCGGCATCATCGTCACGCGCGCGGCCTCCGAGAGCGACTTCGGCAGCGACTTGACCAAGCAGTTGATGGGTCAGCCGAACGCGATTCTCGTCTCCGGTATCATGACGACCGTCTTCGGCTTTGCCGGGCTCGCACCGTGGCTGATGTTCCCGGCGTCGATCGGGCTCTTCGTTTTCTACTACTATCGCCGGCGCGCGCTTGCGGGCGGGCCGGATGCGCTTCCGGGCGGGAAGAACGCGGCGATCGGCGCCGGTGCGCCGGCCGCACCGCCGAAGCCGGCAGAGTCGGTCGTTCCGTTGCTCTCGTACGATCCGATGGAGTTGGAGATCGGCTTCGGCTTGATCCCGCTCGTCGACGTCAACCAGGGCGGCGATTTGCTCGAACGCATCACCCTGATTCGCCGTCACGCTGCGCGCGATCTCGGCATCGTCGTGCCGCCTATTCGCGTGCGCGACAATCTGCAACTCAAACCGAACGCCTACGTGGTAAAGATCTACGGGCTCGAGGTCGCTACCGCCGACGTGATGGTCAGCCGACTGCTTGCAATGAACCCGGGGACGGCGACCGCCGCCATCGAGGGCATCACCACGACCGAGCCGGCCTTCGGCTTGCCTGCGCTCTGGATTCCGGACACGGGTAAGGCCGAGGCCGAGATGGCCGGCTATACGGTCATCGATCCGACATCGGTGATCGCGACCCACCTCACCGAACTGATCAAGGCGCATGCGCCTGATCTGCTCGGCCGTCAAGAGACCTCGGCACTGCTCGAAAACGTCAAACAGCACTACCCGGTAGTCGTTGAAGAGCTGGTACCGAGCCTGCTGACCGTCGGCGAGATCCAGCGGGTCTTGCAGAACCTGCTGCGGGAGCGCATCCCGATTCGCAACCTCATCCTCATCCTGGAGACGTTGGCAGACGCCGCGCGACAGAGCAAGGATATCGACTATCTCACCGAGCGAGTCCGTGCCGCGCTCTCCCGCCATATCTCGGCCGAGTACGCCGAGGACGGTCTGCTCTCGGTGATCACCGTCGATCCCCGCTTGGAGTCGCTGCTCTCGGAGGCCGTCCGCCGCGGTGAAGACGCCTACGCCCTTCTCGACCCGGGCACGGTCGCGCGCATCTACAACTCGCTTGCCAAGCAGATTCAAATCGCTCAGGGCTCCGGGCTAGCCCCGATCGTTTTGGCCTCTCCCTCGGTCCGGTTGGCCCTCAAGCGACTAACCGAACGGGCCGCGCCGCAGTTGGTGGTGCTCTCGTACAGCGAGGTGGCACCGGGTTTGCGTGTCGAGTCAATCGGTCAGATATCCGCAACTGACGACGAGAACCGGGAATCGGCGGCTCCCGGCGGCGAAATGTCCGCCCGTCCATGATATTCAAATCGATCTTTGGGGGCGGAAAGAAGGGCCCAGCGAACCTTCCGGCGCTCAACGCCTTCGTCGACGTCGTCGTCGCCGGGCGTTCGGCGCGCTCGGTAACCGTTGAGGCCATCGACGGCAGAACGATCGCAGTGAAGGACGTCGTCGGCCGGGCGGGCGAGAACGCCGCCTTCGTCTACGCAACCGAGCATGGCAAGTACCGTTTTTCTACCCGGGTCCGTAGCGCCGGTGATGGGCATACCGTCTTCGACCTTCCCGGCAAGATCGATCATGTCGGCGGAGCGAACCGGGGCGCAGGCACCGGGGGTGCCCAGAAGCGCTCCTCGGTTCGCCTCGATGCCATCGTTCCCGGCCAGTGGCGCTTTGCGCCCCAGGGCAAGGGGATCGGCAACTTCGTTCGGGCCAATATCCGCGATATTAGCCGGGGCGGCTGCAGCATGATCTGCGATCGCGTGCTCAAGCACGGCACGACCATTGAGGTCCGTCTCCAGCTCCAATCCGACCGGCCGCAGCTCTCGGTTGTCGGCGAAGTGATGCGTCACGAGGCGATCGCCGCTTCCGGCCGGCACTCGCATGGCCTTCGCTTCCATGGCGTGAGCCCGGAGGAAGATCAGGCGATCCGCGATTTTATCAATCGTAAACAAGCCGACCTCCGTAATCGGGGCTTGGCGTAATCCCTACATCTACTTAACAAAACCGGACCTTTCGCCGATGTGTTGAAAGGACGACCGAGCCGTTTCTGACAAAGCGGGTCGGCGCGGTATTGTAACACTAGCTATTTTTTGGAGCACACGGATGAGCAAGAGGGTCCTCATCGTAGACGACGCGGTCGTCATGCGCATGATGATCAAGGGCATTCTCTCGAAGAACGGCTTTGAAGTCGTCGGAGAAGCCCAAAACGGCGTTGAAGCCGTGGATAAATACAAGCAGTTGACGCCCGATCTGGTCACCATGGATATGGTTATGCCGGAGATGGACGGAATTACCGCCGTGCGCCAGATCATCGCGCACGATCCGAACGCCAAGATCATTATGTGCACCTCCATGGGCCAGCAGGCGCTTGTCGTCGAGGCGATCCAAGCCGGTGCGAAATCGTTTATCACGAAACCGTTTCAGCCGCCGAAGATCTTAGAAACAATCGGTAAAGTCATCGCATGAGTGACGGCATGAGTCTTTCAGAACTTCAAAAGGACGCTCTCAAAGAAGTCGGCAACATCGGCGCCGGCCATGCCGCGACGGCACTCTCGCAGTTGCTTAACACCAAGATCAACCTCAGCGAGCCGCGCATCGAGGTGATCAAGTTTCGTGATCTTGCATCGCGTATCGGCAACGAGAGCCGTACGGTCGCCGCCCTGCACATGTACGTTCGCGGCGAAGCCCCGGGTCAGATGATCGTGATCTTTGATCGTGAGCAGGCGCTCGAGTTTGTTAGCGCATTCTTAAAACGCGTCATCGGCGACATTCAAGTCTTCGACTCGATCGCCGACTCGACGCTCAAAGAACTCGGCAACATCATCGCCGGTTCGTACCTGACGGCGATCATTCAACTGACCAACATCAACCTGTTGCCGTCGGTTCCGACGCTTTCGTACGGTACGATTCAAGCTGCGTTCCGTACCTTGATGTCGATCCTCCCGGATCAGGATGTCTTCTTGATCGAGAGCGCGTTCCTCGACAAAGAGAAAGCCGTAGCCGGTCAGTTCATGCTCATTCCGGAGACCGGTTCGCTCGGGCCCTTGCTCTCCGTCTTCGGCGTCGAGTAAGAGAGTCTACGCGTGCGTCCGGCCGCGGTAGCGCATGTCTGACGAAGTCTTCGACCGTGGCGAATTTGTCGCGTACTTCCGCGATGAGGCCGAGGAGTTGCTACAGCAGATCGATGCCGATCTGTTGCGTCTGGAAGAGTTTGTCCAAAGTGGCGTGGCCGAACCCGAGATCATCGCCTCGCTCTTTCGTGCACTGCACACGATCAAGGGTAGCGCCGGAATGCTCGGCTTTACCGAAGTGCAGACGCTGGCGCACAAGCTCGAGAACCTCGGCGACCTCCTGCGTAAGGACCGGATGCCACTCTCCGAGGGAAGCGTCGATCTGCTCTTTGCCGGCCGGGATTTTCTTACCGATCTCGTTGAATCCGCAATAAACGATACGCCCGCACCGCACGGCGTCGACGACTACATGGGGCGTCTCGACCAGTTTGCCGGCATCTACGAAGAGACGTCGCACGTCATCGAAGGCATCAGCGGCCGGGCCGAAGCCGTCGGCGAGCGTACGAGTACGAACGAAGATCAGGCCGCAGCGTTTGAAGCCGAGGTCGAACGGCTCTTAGCACAGTCGGCTAACGCAACGCCACCGGTTGTTGCGCCCTTCGTAACGCCTGCTCCCGTGATCGCGCCGCTACCCGTTGCGGCGCCGGTTGAAGCGAGTAAGGACGCGAAGGCAACCGATAAAGCGAATGTGCCGAAGCGGGTCGCCTCGCAGACGATTCGTGTCGATATCGAACGCCTCGATACGTTGCTTAACCTCGTCGGCGAGCTCGTCATCAATCGCACGCGTATCTCCGACATCGCCGCGACGATGGCGCGGTTGATGAACGATAAGAACATCGAGGCCCCGATCGCATTGATGACGCCTCTCGCGAAGGACCTCGCCAACAGCGCGGGGATGCTGGCGCGAACCAGCAACGAGATTCAAGAGTCGATCATGAAAGTCCGTATGGTCCCGATCGGCCAGGTCTTCGATCGCTTCCCCCGCCTCGTTCGCGATGTCGCGAAGGCGCGCGGCAAGGAAGTGACGTTGGAGATTGCGGGCGCCGAGACCGATCTGGACAAAACGATCGTCGACGAAGTCGGCGAACCGCTGATGCATCTCTTGCGCAACTGCGTCGATCACGGCATCGAGCCGCCGGACGAGCGCGAGAGTCGTGGAAAGAAGCGCGCGGGTACGATCAAGCTCAACGCCTTTCACGAAGGCAACCAGATTATTATCGAGGTGTCTGATGACGGCAACGGCATCGATCTCGAACGCGTTCGTGCGCGCGGCATCAAGCAAGGCTTGCTCACCGAAGCCGACAAACTGACCGATCGCGAACTGGTGGAGTTGATCTTCACCCCCGGTTTCTCAACCGCCGAAGTCGTCTCCGATGTGAGTGGCCGCGGTGTCGGCATGGATGTGGTGAAGAAGAACATCACCCGCCTCAAGGGCGTCTTCGATGTCGATACCGTTCCCGGTTCGGGAACGAAGTTCACGATAAAGCTTCCGCTGACGCTCGCGATCATTCAGGCGTTGCTGGTCCGCGTCGTCGATGAGCTCTACGCGATCCCGCTCGATTCGGTGATTGAGTCGCAGCGCGTCGAGATGCCGGATGTTCGCACGGTACACGGCAATGAAGTGATTACCTTACGCGGACAGGTCGTCCCGTTGCTGCGCATCGGCGACTTTTTCGAACTGGGCGGGGAGCGTGATCCCGAAAAGGTGATGATCGTGATCGTCGGCCTCCAGGGGCGCCAGGTCGGTTTGGTCGTCGACGGATTCCAAGGTGAGCAAGAGATCGTGATCAAACCGCTTTCGACAGTCGTCGGGCGCATTGCCGGCATCTCGGGCGCGACGATCCTCGGTAACGGGTCGATCTCACTGATCATCGATGTACATTCGCTCGTAAGCGAGGCGTATGCGACCAGCAACGTCGCGCGCGCCGAATTCTCCGGAGTATAGAACCAAATGAACGAGCAACGCACAGACAAACAGTTCTCGGGCGAAGTGATTCAGGTCGTCTCGTTCCGTCTCGCAACCGAAGAGTACGGCGTTGATATCGCGCAGGTGCAAGAGATCATTCGTATGGTCGAGATCACCCACGTACCGCGCGCACCGCGATTCATGGAAGGCGTGATTAACCTCCGTGGTCAGTTGATTCCGATCATCGATCTGCGTACGCGCTTCGGCATGAAGCGTCTCGATGCGACCAAGTCGACGCGTATCGTGGTGACTGAGATCGGCAGCAAGCGCGTCGGCATCGTTGTCGATAGCGTCTCGGAAGTGCTGAACATTCCGATCGAAAATGTCGAAGACGCACCGGAGATGATCGCCGGCGTCGGTACCGAGTACATCCAGGGTGTCGGCAAGGTCGGCGATCGTTTGATCATCATGCTCGACCTGACGATGGTGATCACCGGCGAAGACAAGCGCGACCTCGAGAACCTCGACCAACTCGTCGCCACCACGTGAGTCCGCGGCCTCGGCCGCGACGCCGCCCTTTCCGCTGGGTCGTCTTGCTCGCGTGTGTCATTGCGCTCACGCTGTTGATCCCGAACCTCGTCGTCTTACAGACAACATCGCCATATCGTTTTGCTACTCTCGCCGCCGTGCCGCAACGACCGGTTGGATTGGTGCTCGGCGCTTGGGTCGACCCGAGCGGTAAACCGAGTGAGATGCTCGCTGATCGCATCGACGCCGGCGCGGCGCTGCTGCGTGCGGGCAAAGTGCGAGCCTTGCTCTTCTCGGGCGACAACGGAAGCGCCGCCTACAACGAGGTCGGCGCGATGCGGACCTATGCGATCGCACACGGCGTTCCGGCCGATCGAATCGTCCTCGATTACGCCGGCTTCGATACCTACGACTCGTGTTATCGTGCTAAGGCGATCTTCAACGTCGCTGCGCTGGTGGTGGTGACCCAAGATTTTCATATCGCTCGTGCCGTCTATCTCTGCCGCAGGATGGGCATCGATGCCGTCGGTCTGAGCCTACCCGACTGGGGTCGGTACGCCAACGGTACCATGGATGCGCAGGCCGCGCGGGAGGTGCTCGCGCGCGTTAAGGCCGTAATCGAGGCCGATCTCACCAAGCGTAAGCCGGCTCTTCTTGGCCCACCCGTCCCAATCAACTCTTAAAAGATTAGTTGACAGAGTGGACGACTGCTGATAGCATTAAACTAAGGATTTAGTTTGAGGTAGGGAACGCCGGAGGTAGCTGTGCCACGTAAGAAATCATCGACCCTGACCGAAGCCGAGCTTCGCGTGATGGAAGTGATATGGCGTAAGACTCGTGCGACCGTCGCTGAGGTGACGGCTGATCTCGGGCCGCCCCCGCTGGCCTACAACAGCGTGCTGACGACGATGCGGATCCTTGACCAGAAGGGCTATCTCGGTCACGATGAGGTCGCCCGTGCCTATGCCTACTATCCGCTCGTGGAACGTGAGGCGGCCGCGCAGTCGGCCGTCGGTCAGGTCGTCTCGAAGTTTTTCGGCAACAATGCCGGCGCACTGGCGTTGCGCCTTATCGAGAACGAACGCCCGAGCGACGACGAACTTTCGCGGTTGCGCGCGCTCATCGAATCATACGAGGAGACACGCTGATGACGAGCTTGTGGCCGGCAGTTGAACCCGCGGCGCGACTGATCGTCGCTATACTCTTCAACGGCCTGTGGCAGGGCGCGCTGATCGCGGTTGCCGTTTGGGCGATGCTCCGTATCTTCCCGAATGTCAACGCCAGTACGCGCTACGCCGCGTGGAGCGCCGCGCTGCTCGCGATCATCATTGTACCGCTGATCACCACCTTGCCGCGCGTCGGCACGGATGCCGCGATTCTTCCGCAGGCAAACGGTTACGCGGTTGCCGGTGCGGCGAACGTAAAACAGAAGACAACACATCTTGCGGTGCAGCAAGCGACGAAACCGGCGGCGGCTGTTCCGCAGACGCGGACGGCCGTCCCCGGATCGTCGTTCTCGCCCGTGCGTCTGACTGCGCCGGCGTGGCTTGCGCTCGGTCTTTTCGGAGCGTGGGGTATCTGCGTACTCTTGAGCCTCGCGCGTCTCGGATTCTCGCTAGTGAAGCTGGAGTCACTGAAACGCGATGCAATGCCGCTCGGCGTTGAATACCGCGATGTGATGGATCACTGGACGTACGCGTCCAAAGGTTCGCGTGAGGTCCGCATCTGTGTATCGGAAGCCATCGAAGTGCCCGTTGCGGTCGGCCTGTTTGATGCGATGATCCTGTTGCCGAAGCATCTGCTCGAGCGGCTCGAGTCGAGCGAGATCGATCAAATCTCATTGCACGAACTCGCACATCTGCGTCGCGCCGACGACTGGAGCAACGGCCTGCAACGCCTTGCCCAGGCGCTCTTGTTCTTTAACCCGGCGGTGAGCTTCGTCGCGCATCAGATGGATATCGAACGCGAGGTCGCCTGCGACGATTGGGTACTCGCGTTTTCGAACGATGTGCGTCCCTATGCATTTTGCCTCACCAAGATGGCGGAGGTAACGGCGTGGCCGCACCGGCCACTCGCAGCACCGGGCGTCTTCAATACGCGTAAAGCGATCTCGGTGCGCATCGAGCGCATCCTCGCGGCGAAACGCGTCATCGGCTCGGCGCTTGCGCCCGGCGCTTCCGGCGCCGTGCTGGCCGTACTCATCGCCGCATTCTTCGTGTTGCGTATGGTGACGCCGAGCATCGCTTACACGATCTCCGAAGCCGGCAATCCGATCACTGTTGCCAAGTCGGCCGAGCCGACGCCGCGCGAACCGTCACCGAGGACCACGACTGCGCCGGTCCCGGTGCATCGCGCCTCGCCGGTCTCACCGGCAGCGCCCGCGACCGAACGGCCGCCGGCCGTAGTCCCCGGTGGCCCCAAGGTGGCAGCGCTCGCGATGACGATCAGCGCGTTTTCGTGTGCAGGATGCGATATGCACGGAGGCAACTGGGCCGGACGTGATTTCCACGGCGCCGGCATGGAGGGTGTGAACTTCGACGGTGCTGATCTGCATGGTGCGAACTTCGCGCACGCAACGTTGAGCGAGACCACCTTCAAGCATGCGGATCTCCGCAACGTCTCGTTTCGTGGGGCGAACTTGCAGGGCTGCGATATCTCCGGTGCTCGGATCGACGGTGCCGATTTTACCGGCGCAAACTTGACCGGTTGTACGATGAACGCCGACAAACTCTCGCCTGAACAGGCGCAGGCGATCCTCGTTGCATGCACCGGTTGCGATTTCCACAACGTCAACCTGCGTGGGCGCGATTTGCGCGGTATCTCGCTGACGGGTGTCAATATGCGTGGCGCCGATCTTCGAGATACCGATCTCTCGCATGCAACATTCATGGGCGTCGATTTCTCGCACGCACGGCTCGGCGGCGCAAAGCTTAACGGTACGAACTTTACGGGATGTGACCTCACCGGCGTGGATCTACGCGATGTCGACTTCTCGCATGCAGAGATGGCGGGGAGCTCACTCCCCACCGCGACCATGCATTGAGATCGGTCCGGCTGATGCCGGCCTGTCGCCGAGATCGCCCTTTGATGGCGCCTGGGTGCCCTAACGGCCCCCTTGGCTCACGCTGAGATTCTTCCCGGCGTGACGTAACAGGCAGGCCCGGAACAGCGTTGTAGTGGTAGTATGGGCACCATGCAGAAAGCCATCTCGGCCGCCCTGGTCGTCGCATTTGCCGTCGCCGTCGCGCCCGCGTCAACGCCGAAACCTCCAACGGAGATCGTTCGCACGGTCAGCCGTCCGTTCTGTTCGGCGATTCACACCAGCGTCGGTCCGGCGATCGGTACGTTGATTCAGAATGATCACTTCATCGCCAAAGCACCGCCGCTCCTCGTCGACTTCAATAAGTTCCAAGCGAACGGCGATACCTCATCGGGCGCGCGAGAGATGGCTCTGCTCAAGATGGAGAACCTCGTGAGCCCGCTGGTCGGAAATATTGCGTCGATCGAGAAGATTCTCGACAGCGCGGTCTACCATAACCCGCCGCGTAATGCCGAGGATCGCCGCCTCCTCGATATCCGAAATCATTTGCTCGCTGTCCTCGCGCAGCAGAAGACTTCGCTCGATATCATCAACGGTTTTGTGCAGACGAAACAGCTCGGTCAGATTCAGCACGCAAGCCAATCCGAGATGAATGGTATCTCCAGCGACGCTCAGACGAATACCGTACCATTGACACAGACGCCGAGCCCGTATTCCGATCCCAATCAAGCCGGGTTGCAGCCGGATCAGAAGATCTTTGATCCGAACAATACGAATCAACTCTCGGTCGGGCCGAACAAGATCACCCATTTGAACGATGCGCTCGCCGCAACGCAACGCGAAGCGCAATTGCGCGAAGCCGCGGTTGCAAAAAATGTCCTAGAAGCGGTAAATCTCTGTAGCGGCAGGCCCGCTCAGGCCACACCCAAGCCGGTCGCTTCTCCGTAACCACCGCCACCGGGCGTTCGAATCTCGATCGTCTCGCCTGCGTGCCAGCGACGCGAGCATTTCGCCGGTAGCGCCTCGCGCGTTCCATCGGCCGCCAGCAACGTGTGCGCACCGCAGGCTCCCGGTTCACCGCCCTGTGCGCCGGCCGGCGCAACGGTGTGGCGGTCGGCGAGCAAGGTCACATGCGCCTCTCCGTGCGTTAAACGGAGTGCGCGAATCAGCCCATCGCCACCACGATAGCGCCCGGCCCCGCCGGTTCCGCTCGCAAATTCGTAGCGCTCGACGGTGAGCGGATAGTCCCGTTCGATCGCCTCGATCGGCGTATTGAGCGTGTTGGTCATATGGCACTGTATGCCGTCGAGCCCGTCCGCACCGGGTCGCGCGCCCATCCCGCAGCCGTTCGTTTCGTAGAACGCCCAATCGTCACCGCCGAGCATGACGTTACTCATGGTGCCACCACTGCTCGCCGGAACACGATCCGGCGCGGCGAGCGCGAGCGCGTGCAAGACGACATCGGCGTTGCGCGTACTGGTCTCGACGTTCCCGCCGCCGACCGGTGCCGGGCGCAACGGATTGAGCAGCGTTCCCTCCGGAACGCGCACCTCGACCGGTCGGAAACATCCGTCGTTCATCGGAATCGATGGATCGGTAACCGCACGCAGCGCATAGAAGACACCTGAGAGCGTGACGCCGTAGACGGCGTTGAGCGGATAATGTAACTGCGGACAGGTTCCGGCGTAGTCGAATGTTGCGCTACCATCGTGCAACGTCATGCGCAAGGCGATACCTACCGTCGGCGAGCCACTCGGATCCTCGAGCGCATCATGCGCGTCGTAGACACCGTTGCCGAGCGTTCGTAGCGCAGCGCGCATCCGTCGCTCGCTCGCATCGAGGGCATGTTCGATAGCCTCATCGACGGTCGCGCCCCCGTATCGCTCCAAGAGTTCGATAAGGCGACGCTCGCCGGTAATATTCCCCGCGATCTGCGCGCGAAGATCGCCGCTACGCGCCTGCGGTGTGCGCGAGTTCGCCCGAAAGAGTTCGATGGTCTCGGAGACGACGGTGTCGTTGCGCATTAACCGTAACGGCGGCACCACCAGTCCCTCGGCGAACAGATCACTCGCATCGGTCGAGATCGAACCGGGAACCGAACCGCCGACATCGGCGTGATGCGCTTTGTTGGCAGCGAAGCCGACGAGTTCGTCGGCAAAGAAGATCGGGCGAATGACGGTCACGTCGTTGAGGTGTGTACCGGAAAGGTAAGGGTCATTGACGACCCACATCTCGCCCGGCGCAAGTTCGCCGTGCGAAGCGCGAATCGCGGCGAGCGTTCGGGTGAGCCCCCACGGTAGCGATCCCAGATGCACAGGAATATGCTCGGCCTGTGCGATCAGTCGACCGCGTGCATCGAAGAGCGCGCACGAGTGATCGAGACGTTCCTTGATGTTGGGCGAGTAGGCCGCATTGCGTACCGCGATGCCCATCTCTTCACTCGCGTAGACGAGTGCCCCGGCGATCACTTCGCCGAGGATCGGATCGTGCGTCATGATGTCATCTCCAGCACCCCTTCACGCACCGTCGCGTTCCAGCCCGGCGCGACATAGGTAACGGCGTCGTACTGTTCGATCAACGCGGGGCCCTCGATACGTTGCGCAACGAGCGCATCGCGGCGATGCAACGGAATCTCCCGATAGCCACCTTCAAGATAGACGGCACGCGAATGGTCGCTTGCGGTTTCGCCGGCGGCACTTGACGCGGGCGAAGCGCCGAATGTTGCCGTCCCGATCGCGCGCAGATTGATCAACTCGACGGTCTCGTCGCGGACCGCATATCCGTACCGCCGTTCGTGTTCGCGGTGAAAGGCTTCGGCGGCATCGAGGGGTCCACCATCGATCGCGACAGTGAGCTCGAAGCTCTGTCCGCGATAGCGCGCGTCGGCTTCTCGCACGATGTGTAGTGCGTCCTCGCGCGCGCCCTGTGCAACGACCTCGTCGCGGACGCGTGCTTCAAGCGGAGCAAAGGCGCGGTCGAAGATACCGGCGGGTAATGTATCTGTATCGTGCATCAGTGGTGCCGACGCGCTCGCACGTAGATCTGCAGCCAGCAGGCCATCTGCGGAGAAGAGGCCAGGTCTCTGCGGTACGAAGATGCGACGTATGCCGAGATCCTCGGCGAGCGCACATGCGTGCAACGCACCGTTGCCACCGAACGCAACGAGTGCGAAGTCGCGTGGATCGAGACCGCGCTCGACGGTGACGATGCGCAAGACTTTAGCCATCTGTGCATCGATCAAAGTGACGATGCCGGCGGCGGTCGCCTCAATGCTTATGCCGATACGCTCTGCGAGTCGTGCGATGGCCGCGTGCGACCGCGATGCATCGATGGCGAAGGCGCCACCGAGCAGATGCGTTTGATGCAAGCGCCCCAACACAACGTTGGCATCGGTGACGGTCGCATCGCCACCGTTACCGTAGCAGGCCGGACCCGGATCGGCGCCGGCGGAGAGTGGGCCGACGCGCAGAGAGCCGCCGTCGTCGATATAGGCGATGGTGCCTCCACCGGCGCTGATCTCGGCAAGATCCACGAACGGAAAGCGTACCGGATAGCCGCTCCCTTTGACCGTGCGACCACTGTGCGTGCCGCCGGCCGCTTCGAACTCGGTTGCCAACTGCACCACACCGTCGGTGATCGTCCCGGCCTTGGCCGTGGTGCCGCCCATGTCGAAGGAGAGCGCATGTGTGATTTGCAGATCGCGCGCCAGCGCGGCCGTAGCGATCGCGCCGCCGGCGGGGCCGCTTTCGATCAGCGATGCAGGCAAAGCCGCCGCAAGTTCTGCGCGGGTCATTCCGCCGTCGCTGCGCATCACATAGAGCGGCGCGGTGATTCCGCGCGCGATCAGCGCAGCCCGTAAATCGTCGAGATAGCGGCGCACGATCGGTAATAGCGCAGCATTGATGACGGTCGTCGAGAACCGTTCGTATTCGCGGTAGGCCGGATCGACGGCAGAAGAGCGCGTGATTGGGACGTCGGGAAGCGCTTGTGCGAGTGCCGCTTCGATGCGTCGTTCGTGCGCATCGTTGGCGTACGCGTGCAAGAAGCCGATCGCGATCGCACCGGGCTTGCAGGCGACGACTGCCGCGACGACCCGCGTGATCTCGGCGTCGTCGAGCACGACGACCGCTTCACCGCGATAGTTCATGCGCTCGCGCGCGACGATGCGATCTTCACGAGCGACCAGTGGCTTGGGCCGGGTGACGAAGAGATCATAGACGGCGCTGCGGTTTTGGCGGCCGATCTCGATAACATCGCGGAAACCTTCGGTCGTAACGAAGACGACGCGTGGCAGCTCCAGATGCATCTGTCCGAGTAACGCATTGGTCGCGATGGTGGTCGCGTGAACGATGCGTTCGATCGCGCCAAGATTAACGCCGCGTTCAGCAAGTGTTTCGAACGCGGCGAGCACGCCGGCTTCGGGAGCACGTGGCGTCGTCGCAACCTTAAGAGCGATCGTCTCACCGGCGCCGGTCGCAACGAGATCGGTAAAGGTACCGCCGACATCGACCGCTACGCGCATTACGCCCGGCGCGTTCTACGGTGAACTCTACCCGCCCCCCGGCGAGGGCTGGACGGTCGACGGACCACCGTAGCCGAAGGCTGCGGTGCTTTTCTGTGTCCCCACATTGACATCGAACATATGTTCGATTATGCTACTCTCCCATGTCGGCTTCCGCCACGCTCTCCACCTTGAAGCATGATCGTTTCGCGGCCTTTGCGGCCCTGAAGACGGCGCTTGCTTCACAGGCGGAGGCAGGGCGCGAGGCGATGGCCGGGAGACTGATTACCAGCGGTCTTGCGGCCCTCGACCTTGCTCTCGGCGGCGGTCTTGCCCGGGGCACCCTCGTTGTACTCGAGGGCGGCCCGGGACGAACCGCGATCGCGGCCCGGCTTTTAGCCGGCGCGACCTCCTCCGGTCTCGCAGCGGTCGTCGATATGGGCGAACTCTTTCCGCCGGCACTGGCCCGGGCCGGGGTCGTGCTTGAGCGGCTCCTGGTGGTGCGGGCACAGAGCGCCCTGGGCGTCGCCCGGGCAGTCGATATCCTCTTGCGTTCGCGGGCCGTCTCGGTGGTGCTGATGCCGGCGGTGATCCTGCGCAACGCCGTCTGGGCACGGCTCGCCGGGCTCGCTCAGAAGGCCGGTGCCTTGCTCTTAGCGCTCGGTACGGCAAGCGCCGAGCTCTCCTCCTATGCGGCGACCCGCTTACGTTGCGGCATCGACCGGGTGTTGGTGAGCGGAGCGAGCGGCGTCTTTGCGCGGGTACTCGGCTACGACATACGCGCTCACGTACTGAAACATCGTTATGGTCGTCCCGGCGCCGATGCGCTGTTGCGTGCGATCGAACGCCATGACGGCGTTACCATCCGTTCCACCGCCGTAGGAGAAAGGCGATTGCAATGTTGCTCTGCGTGACGATTCCCGACTACGCGCTCGCCGTCGCGGTGCTCGACGATACCGTCGCGGACGGTGCGCCGGTGATGCTTGCTGATCGGCGCGAACGCGGCCGCGCGATTGCGGTCGATGCGCAGGCGCGTGCGTGCGGTGCGCGGGTCGGGCAGACGATTGCGCAGGCGACTGCCGCCGCCGATGGCGCGCGGGTACTCGTCTATGATGCGCCACGTGCTCGTGCGCTCTGGGATGATCTGCTCGACGCGCTCGATGCAGTCACCCCGCTCGTCGATGGCGAGGAGCTCGGCGTCGCCTACTTAGAGATGGAGGGCGTGCCGGGCACACCGCACGACTATCTTCTGCGCGTACATCGCGCGCTCACCGGTTTCGGTTTACCCGTGCGCGCCGCGTTTGCTGCGAATAAATTCGTAGCGCGTGCCGCTGCACTTGCCTGCGACGGCACCATCTGCAATCCGGGAGAAGAAGCGGCCCTGGTCGGGCCACTGCCGTTGCACACGCTCGGCATCGATGCGCGTGCGATCGAGCGGTTGCGTCTGCTCGGCATCCATACGCTTGCCGAACTCGCAGCCTTGCCGCACGGTCCGTTCGTGCGTCGCTTCGGCAATGCCGGCGCAATGTGGCATGATCGAGCGCGCGGCATCGACCGCACCCCGTTTCTTCCGCGTGCCCACGCCGTTGCGATCGAAGCGACGCTCTTCGGCGAAGGCACCGCCGAGGTCGAAGCGCAGGTCGTCTTCGCCTTGCGCGTTTTGCTCGAACGGGTCTGCGCCGATATGGAGTGCTTGGGCAAACGCGCCGGCGCCCTCGGTATCGAACTCGAACTCGAGAACGGCGAATTGCGCACGCGTGAGATCGTGCTTGCCCAGCCAACCGCGCAGGCGCGGGCCATGCTCGATGTGCTGCGCGCCAATCTCGAAGGCATCACCTTCGATGCACCGGTGACCGGCCTGCGTGTGCGCGCGCTCCGCTTAGAAGAAGCGGGTGAACTCTTGCCGCTCTTTCGCGGGACGGATGATCCCGATCCGCAGGCACTTGCGGTCACCCTTGCACGGTTGGAAGCCGCGCTTGGTGAGAGCGCAAAATGCGCGCGTGGCGTTCCCGCCTACGCACTCGAAGAACAGTTCGTCTACGATCCGTTCGCCTTGCCCGCGTTCTCGGCGCTCTCAGCCATGTGTCACTCCGAGGAGCCGACGGAGTCGGCGTCTCGAAGAGACCTGATCCCGCAACTGCAACTGCTGGCTGTGCGCGAGATTCCGGTACGCGTCGCTGCCGGTGCGCCGGCCTTCGTCGGTTCGCCACCGCGCGCGGTGCTCGAATGTGCCGGCCCCTGGCGTATCGAGGAGAACTGGTTTGCGAAGCCGTTCGCACGCGACGAATACGACGTCTTGCTCGAAGGCGGCGATCTCTACCGCATCTACCACCAAGGTGAGAAGTGGTATCTGCGAGGCTCCTATGATTGAAGCGGTGCCGAGCGTCAGCCCGTGCGAGCGGTATCAACGTGCGGCGGCAGCGTGGCTTTCCAGCGGCGAGATGGTGCGCACCGATCATCTGCTCTCGCCGCTCGAAGAGTTCGCCGGGCACAACTTCGGCTTCGTCTACCTGATGCGGATTGACGCGAGCGCGGTGAAGATCGGTTTCTCCGAGCATCCGATGCGGCGGTTGCGCGAACTGCGGCCGAGCTACGGCAAGGACTTGCGCTTGCGCCTCTGCTTCGTCGGCGAACCGGAGGCCGAGCGCGAGGCGCATCGTCGGTTCGCGCACCTGCGCATCGAGAACGAACGCTTTCTTGCCGCACCCGGTATCGAAGCCTATTTCCGCAGCGAGCGCGAGCGTATACGTGACCGGATCCGTGCCATGCATCTCTGTTCGACCGAGTGCTCGCAGATGGTGAAGGCGCTGGATCTACGTATGCTCCGCGCTTGGCTCTCGCGCTAATCGCGGCGATGGAATGGCCTATGCCGAACTACATGCGTGGTCGAACTTTACCTTTCTCGAAGGGGCATCGCATCCCGAAGCCCTGATCGACCGCGCCGTCGAACTCGATCTCGCTGCGATCGCACTGACCGATCGCGATGGGCTTTACGGCGCGGTGCGCTTCGCGACGCACGCCCGCGAACGGAAGATCGACGGGATCATCGGCTGCGAACAGACCTTCGAAGACGGCACCCGGGTGGTGCTGTTGGTTGAAGATGATCGCGGCTATGCCAATCTCTGCGAACTGATCTCGCTTGCGCAGATGCGCGGCGCCAAACACGATGCGCGTCTGCGCATCGAAGATTTCGTCGGCCGCAGCGATGGCTTGACCGCGCTCTCGGGCGGCGCCATCCCGAGCGAGGAGCGCATCGTTGCGATGCGCGAGCACTTCGGCGCGCACTACTATCTCGAACTCCAGCATCACCTCACCGCCGAAGATGCCGAGCGCTGTGAGCGATTGGTGAACCTGGCCAAGAAGATGGACGTGCCGTATGTCGCGACCAATGCGGTCGCCTACGCATGCAAAGATGACGCGCAACTCGCTGATGTAGTGGCCTGCATCAAACACAAGGCGCATCTCGCCCAGGCACGCACCGATCTACTGCTCCGCCCCAACGCCGAATATCATCTCAAGGATGCGCGGGCGATGCGGCGGCTCTTTCGCGCCTACCCCGAAGCGATCGACGCGACGGTGACGATCGCGCGCCGTTGCACCTTTCGCCTCGGCCGCATCACCGGGCAGTTCCCGCTCTTTCCCGTTCCCGAAGGATCGACGCGCCAGCAGTATCTACGCGAACTCGTCCTGCGCGGCGCGGCGGAGCGTTATCCGATGCCGCTTGCAACCAACGTCGAGCGGCAGCTGGAGTACGAACTCGGCATCATCGCCAAAGTCGATCTCGCCGGCTACTTTCTGATTGTCTGGGATATCGTACGCGCGGCGGTTGCGCTCGGCGTGCTCTGCCAAGGGCGCGGCTCGGCGGCCAACTCCGCGGTCTGCTACGCGCTCGGTATCACCGCCGTCGATCCGGTCGGGATGGACCTGCTCTTCGAACGCTTCATGTCCGAAGAGCGCCAAGAGATTCCCGACATCGATATCGACTTCGCGCATGAAGATCGTGAACAGGTCATTCAGTATATCTACGAGCGCTACGGTCGCAGTAACGCGGCGATGGCGGCGGAGGTGATTACCTATCGCACCCGCTCGGCGATTCGCGATGTCGGCAAGGCGCTCGGGTTGACCATCGATCAAGTCGATGCGATCGCACGCGAATACGATGCCGCCGAGTCACTCGAGAATGTACCGGTCAAAGGTGAGATGGCGGAGCGGCTCCTCGCCTTCTGTGAGAAGATCGACGGCTTTCCGCGCCATATGGGTATTCATTCCGGCGGCATGGTGCTCACCCGCGATCCGCTGGTACGTGTTGCACCGGTGGAATGGGCGACGATGCGCGATCGCACCATCATCCAGTGGGACAAGGACGATCTGCAAGCGCTCGGCCTCATCAAGATCGACCTCCTCGGCCTCGGCATGCTCGCCCTACTCCGCGAAGCCTTCTCACTACACCGCCGCTGTCATCCTGAGGAGCGCGAAGCGCGTCTCGAAGGAGCGCTCGCACTTCACACCATTCCGGCGGATGATCCCGCGACCTACGCGATGATGCAGAAGGCCGATACCATCGGCGTCTTTCAGATCGAATCGCGCGCACAACAGTCGATGCTGCCGCGCATGAAACCGGCCTGCTTCTACGATATCGTCATGCAGGTTGCGATCATTCGGCCGGGCCCGATTCAAGGGCAGATGATTCATCCGTTCTTGCGTCGCCGTTCGGGAGAAGAAGCGGTAACCTATCCGCATCCCAAACTCAAGCCCGTGCTGGAGCGCACCCTCGGCGTGCCGCTCTTTCAAGAACAGGGGATGCGTTTAGCAATCGAAGCGGCCGGCTTCTCACCCGGGCAGGCCGATCAACTACGGCGCGCGATGGGGCATAAGCGCTCGCACGAACGGATGCGCGAGATCTATCCGATGCTCATCGACGGCATGGTGCGCACCGGCATCGCACGTGAAGCGGCCGACGGTCTCTTCAAGATGCTCGAAGGCTTCGCCGACTACGGCTTCCCCGAGTCGCACGCCGCGAGCTTTGCCTTGTTGGCCTATGCGTCGGCCTATATCAAGTGTCACTTCCCGGCGATCTTCGCAGCCGCGATCCTCAACGTGCAACCGATGGGTTTCTACTCAACCGAAGTGCTGGTGAACGATGCCAAGCGGCACGACGTGGTGGTGAAGCCGATTGCCGTCAACGCCAGTGAATATCTTTCGTTCGTCGACGAGAGCGGCGCCTTGCGGTTGGGCTTCCATCTGGTGCGCGGACTCGGCTCCTCGCAACGCGAGCGCTTGGAGGATGCACTACAACACGGACCGTTCGAAGATATGCTCGCCTTTGCACAACGCACAACGCTAGAGAAAGACGCGATGGAGAATCTCGCCGTCGCCGGCGCCTTCGATCCATGGTATCGTTCGCGCCGCGAAGCGATGTGGGCGTTACGCGCACTCGACGAACGCGAAACACGCGGTGAACTCGGGCGTTTGATGGATGTCCGCGAGCCCGATGCATCGTTCGCACCGGTCTCGGCGCGAATGCAGACCGCCTTCGATCTCTGGTCGACCGGGGTGAGCCCGGGCAAACAGGCGATGGCGCACCTGCGGCCCGCACTGCAAAAGCTCGGCGTGTTGACCGCCGTGCAGTTGGCCGATGCACCGAATCGCCGCGACTGCAAAGTCGGCGGCATGGTGATCACCCGTCAACGGCCCGGCACCGCCAAGGGCTTCGTCTTTCTCACCCTCGAGGATGAGACGGGATTAGTGAACGTGATCGTGCGCCCCGATATCTACGAAGTCTATCGTCGCGTGATCCGCACCTCCGGTACGCTCGTCATCGACGGCACCTTGCAGAAGGAGAATGGCTGCATCGATCTGCTCGCCCGGCACATCGAAGCCTTCGAAGACCAAGGACTCACCGAAGGCGTGCGCGCACACAACTTCCACTGATGAACAACTTCTCAGCGAGCGTGTAGCTTGGGGAACGTACGGTAGTCGGGTGATGATACCGACGTGCACCGAGCCCGCCGCGATCTATGAGCGGGCGCGGCAATCGCTATTGAGCGAGCGATACCCCGCGTATCTCGGCTATACGGTTGACGTTTCGGCAACATCGGGCGGTGTTACCAAAGAACAACACTATGCCTCGCAACTGGAATCGCCCGCGAATATCGTCCACGTGCAGAAGACGAGTGCCGAGGAGCAAGCGAAGCCGGTGATACCGCACGGCATCAACCTGATGTTCAAGGTCCAAACACCGGGCCTGCCGTCGGTCGGGATTTTGCTCAATCCCGTTGCCTCGCAGGACACGTTCGGTGTGCCGCTCTTGAGCCCGACGTACATGTTCGGGCTTACGCCGGTCCAACGCGTCGATATGACCCGTGCGGATGCCGATGCGGCATCGCTGATTCCGGTTATTGCCACCGTTGCAACCGCGGATCGTTCCTACGACATTACCTGCGCCGGCGTTGAAGACCTCAGCGGCGCGACCGTCTACCATCTCATGTTGCACCCGATCCGGCATCCGATGAAGTACCGTCTGCGTGAACTCTGGGTCGACACGACCTCGTTTGTTACGTTGCAAGCGCGAACGGCGGGCAACTTCACCGATACGCCATTGCTCGACGTGCCATGGTTGATCCGCTTCAAGGAGTCCGGCGGCAATTGGTATATCGATAGCGAGACCGCCGAGGGTCCGATTCAGTACAGCCAACGTAGCGTCTATACCGGTGTGGTAATCTCGTTCCAAGACCTCGTACCGGCGACACGCAGTACCGTCGAGTTCCTCTTCGATCAACTACCGATCATTGATCCACTCGTCGAGCCCAATACGGCGCAATAACCCGGCCTTTATTCCGAAGGAGTCGTCTCGTGAAATCGTTTGTTATCACGGCCGCGCTTTGTGCGCTGGTCTTTTGTGCGGCTCCGGCGTATGCCGCGGCGCCTTCGATCTCGATTGTGCCGAGTGGGGATGCTGCGAAGGTGCCGCTGACGGGCCGGATGATGCTCTTCATCGCGCCGGCGAAGTCGAAGGATGTCCCGAAGGATCTTAATCCCGGATTTGTCGCCGATGGATTTCAGCTTGTCGGCTTCGACGTAAAGCAAAAGGCCGGTAGCACCATCGTGGTTCCGGCGAATGCGGCGACCTTTCCGAAATCGCTCGCGGCGCTTCCCGCAGGCGAATACGACGTTCAGCCTCTGCTCGATGTGCGACGCATGTATACCTACGACGAAATCGAAGCGGGCGATCTCACCGGCCCGGTCGTGCGCGTCAAACTCGGGCCTGGCATCTCGTTGAAACTCGATCTCACGACGATCGCCGCCTCGCACGAACGGAGGCCGACGCCGCGGGTGCAGTACTTCGTGATGCGTAGCGCACTGCTCTCGACGTTCTATCACCATCCGGTCGATCTGCGCGCCGGCGTCACCTTGCCGAACAACTACGATCCGACGAAACGCTATCCGGTTATCTACTGGATGAATGGATTCGGTGGAACGTGGACCTCGGCGTTCGGCTTTGATCGTCTGCGCGACATGGCCGCCGTCGATGGCTTAAATGCAATCATCGTAGCGACCGACGCATCGGCGCCGACCGGTATCACCCAGTTCGCCGACTCTGCGACCAATGGGCCGTGGGGTGCGGCTTTCGTGCACGAGTTCGTGCCCGCGCTCGAACGTGCATATCCGATCGATGGCACGCCGGCGCATCGCTTGCTGTGGGGGCACTCCTCCGGCGGTTGGGCGTCGCTGTGGTTGGAAGTGACCTATCCGCGTTTCTTCGGCGGCTCGTGGTCGAGCTCGCCCGATCCGGTCGACTTCCACGATTTCACCGGCCCGGATTTGCTCGCCGGTGACAATGCCTATGTCGATCCGAACGGTAAGCCGTGGCAACTCGTGCGCATGGGCACCAAAGACGTCATGACCCTGCGCGACTTCGTACTCAGCTCCGATGTGATGGGCTATCGCGAGAGCCAGTTCGGCGCGTTCGATGCGGTCTTCAGCCAGGCGAGTCCGGACGGCAAGCCACTTCGCCTCTTCGATCACGTCACCGGAAAAGTCGATCCTGCGGTCGTCGCGTATTGGGAAACGCACTACGACATCTCGCACCAGATCGCACGCAACTGGAAGGCCGACGGTGCGCTCTATGCCGATCGCATTCACATCGCCGTCGGCACGCTCGACACGTTCCACCTCGAACGCGGCGTGTTACGCCTCGACGCGCGGATGCGTCAACTCGGCGTCACGCCGAACATCACGTACTTCCCGGATGCGAGCCACTTCAGTCTCTTCCAGAAGTCAACCGACTACGAAGGCTACCACTGGGCATTCCGCGGCATGGCCGCCGCTCTCAAACCGAAGACCTAACGCGCTTTAGTGCGTGTGGTCATAGATGATCTTGAGGAACGGGGTGAGATAGTCTCCCGCCTTCAGCGCAAAGCCGGAGGGTGGAACCGGGACGGGCAGATAGTGGAAGCGGTTGAGCGGTAGCATCGCGTCATGATCGCGCGGATAGCAGATCGGCCACGGAATGCTCCCGTCTTCCGACCCGCCGGTGTCGGTCTGCATGTGGTAGCTCGCGTAATAGCAGGATCTATCGCCGTCGAACCAATGTTGCGTCGGCGTCAGCATCGCGTAGTAACTCGTCTGCCGCTCTTGCCCCATCTCGTTGACGTACTGCTTCCGTGGGCCGCCCGGCGTACCATTAGGCGTTGCCACGCTCAACGGATTGTTCTCGGCGTGGAGCCTCTGCGCGGTCTGCGCGAACCGCGCCTCCTGGGCGGCGAGTTCGTCGGCCACCGACGGCTTGTGCGGCGGCTGGGGAGGCTGGGGCGATGCTTTGGGCTGGTCTCTCGCGAGTTCGTGACGTGGCGCGGCAGCGTGGGTGGGTACGGGTGCGACCTTTTCGCTGGTGACCGTCGGCGGATGGACGTTCGGGGGTGCCGGATGGGTCTGCGGCTCGATCCGCGTCGTCGACGAGAGCGTCACCCGCTCCGGCGGCTGCATCTTGGGGATCGTTAGGACGTGCGACACGATGAGCCAGCCCAACACCAGCATAGCGGTGAGGTGAAAGGCGAGCGAGAGGAGGGCCGCCAGCGACAATCGTCGCCGGCCGTCCTTCCGGCTGGGGCTGGGGGCCATCGGCCCTATGCTACGGGGGCGCCCTGTGCGTTCCTTGAATCGCTCGGCGCTTCTGCGGGTAAGAACACCCATATCTAGCGAATATAGTCGCGAACCGAAATTCGGATCGCACGAGGAGAATGACCGTCTTGGATCAGTACGCGTCCTTGGAACAGCCCCAGCCGTCGCCGGATGGTGGGAACACCGGGGAACATGCCGTCGCGAAAACACTGCTATGGATCGGCGTCGCCGGTCTCTCGGCGGCGCTTGCGTACACGGTGGTGCGTGCGCTCGTTGCGCGCCGTCCCGCCGACGAGACCGGTCAGCGCATTCAGCAGCTGATTGACGAGGCGAACTCGCTGCTCAAAACACTTGACGACAAGAAGCACGGGTAAGCCCCCGGCCTCCTCGACCGTTCTGGTTGGGTCTGAGGTCGAGGTCGGCTTCACCGATTTACTCGCAAATGGACAAGCCGTCGGCCGAGCCGGCGGCGTCGTCGTTTTTTGCTTTGGTCCATTGCCGCAAGAGCGTGCCGTGGTCCGGATCACCTCGATCAAGCCGAAGTATGCCGTCGGAGAGATGGTCAAACTGACGCAAGGCTCACCGCATCGCGTCGTACCGTTCTGCGACGTCTTCGGCGTCTGCGGTGGCTGTCAGGTTCAGCATCTCGCGTATCCTGCGCAGTTGTCGTGGAAGCGCGACGTAGTTCGCGGCGCGTTGGTTCGCATCGGCGGGTTCTCCGACGTCGAGGTACGCGAGCCGATCGGTATGGCAAGCCCGCGCGCCTATCGCAACAAGATGTCGCTGGTTGTCGAGCATCGCTACACCACACCGACCATTGGCTTCTATCAACAGCGCTCGCATGACGTCGTGCCGATCGATAGCTGCCCGATCGTTGCTCCGCAGCTCAACGATTATATTGTGCGGCTCAACCGCGCGCGTTTGAGTGACGAAACCGCGCCGGCTCTTGCCGATGCACGCCACATCGTCGCGCGCAATGCGCGATCAAGCGGGCAGAGCATCGTGACGGTGACGACCGCGCGCGCTTCGGAGGCAACCAAGGAGGCCGCGCCGGCATTGATGCGGCAGTTGCCCGGCGCCGTCGGCATCGTCAACTCGTACGATCTCAACAGCGCGAATGCAATTATGGGTCGCATCCTCGACACGCTCATCGGCGAAGACTCGATCGAAGATGTGATCGACGGCGTACGGTATCGCGTCTCGGCTGGTTCGTTCTTCCAGGTCAACGTCGAGATCGTTCATCGCATCTTTGCCTTCATGCTCAAAGGTCTTAACAAACCGCGCACCATCGTTGATCTCTACTGCGGGACCGGCACCTTCGCATTGTTCTTTGCAATGCACGGCGCGACGGTTTTCGGCGTCGAGGAGAGCGAACAAGCGGTCGCGGAGGCGCGCTCCAATGCGGAGCTCAACGGCTGCGAAGATCGCGCGACGTTCCAGGCCGGCAAGGTTGAAGATCTTGTTCGCACGCGCGAAGTGCGGGAGAAGTTGGTCGAAGCGCAGATCGCGTTTCTCGACCCGCCGCGTAAGGGCAGTGACGAGAAGACACTCGGTGCGATCGCGGCCGCACAGGTCCCGAACATCTGGTATCTTTCGTGCGACCCTGCGACCTTGGCCCGGGACTTGAAGTTCCTGGCGACCAAAGGATACAGCATCGGCGTGGTTCAGCCGTTCGACATGTTCCCGCAGACCGGTCATGTCGAGACACTCGTCACGCTCTTTCGCGCCGACGCGGCCAACCGCGTCACCGTGGAACAAGCCTTTGCCGACGTCCCCGACCCGGTGTGGCCGACGGACGCGGAACAACCCAAACCACCAGCCTCGGAGTACCCGGACTTTGTCATCCTCGACGACACCAATTGACGTTCGTTACGTCGCGAAACTTGCGCGCATCGCGCTGACCGACGACGAGGTTACGCGCTTCGGCGTGGAACTCGGCGACATTCTCGAATACGTCAACGTTTTAGCCGAACTCGACGTCGCTGCCGTTCCGGCAACGGCGCAGGTCGTCGAGCTGCGCAACGTGGAGCGTGCCGATGAGGTGCGCGCGACGCTCGATCGCGAGACCGTGCTCGGCCAGGCACCGCAACGCCAAGGTGGTTTCTTCCGCGTGCCCCGCATCATCGCGGAGGCCGAATAGATGAGCGACGTTCGTAAAACGGCCGCTGCGACCGCACGTGACGTCAATGCGCGCACCGTTTCGGCGCGCGAGACGACCGATAGCATTCTTGCGCACGTCGACGCAGTCGATGGCGAAGTCGGCGCATACCTCACGCACCTGCACGGTTTTGCGCGTGCGCAAGCCGACAAGGTCGATGCGCGCATTGCCGCCGGCGAAAGGTTGCCGCTCGCGGGCGTGCCGTTGGCCGTCAAAGACAACATGTGTCTTACCGGCACGCGCACGACCTGTGCATCGAAGATTCTCGAGAACTGGGTTGCGCCGTACACCGGTACCGCGGTTGCACGTCTGCTTGAAGCGGGCGCTATCCCGATCGGCAAGAGCAATCTCGATGAGTTCGCGATGGGCTCGTCGTGTGAGAACAGTGCGCTCGGCGTCACCCGCAACCCGTATGATCCCGGCTGCGTGCCGGGTGGCTCCAGCGGTGGTTCAGCCGCGGCGGTCGCATCGCATCAAGCGGCGATCGGCATGGGCAGCGACACCGGCGGCTCCATTCGCGAACCCGCGGCGTTCTGCAATCTGGTCGGCTTTAAGCCGACCTACGGGCGTATCTCACGCTACGGCTTGATCGCGTTCGCGTCGAGCCTCGATCAGATCGGCCCGTTCACCCGCACCGTTGAAGATACGGCGCTTGCATACGACGTCATGGCCGGTCACGACCCGATGGATTCGACCTCGATCGATCGCGCCGTCGAAAGCACCGCTGATAACCTGCGCACTGATCTCAAGGGCTTGAAAGTCGGGCTCGTGCGCGAGTTCGATACCGCCGGTCTCGGCGCCGAGATCGACGGCGTCTACAAGAAAGCCTACGACGATCTCAAGGCGCTCGGCGCCGAGATCGTCGATGTCGCATTGCCGACGGCGAAGTACGGCCTCGCGACCTACTACCTCATTGCGCCGGCGGAGTGCTCCTCCAACTTGGCGCGCTTCGACGGCGTGCGCTACGGCCTGCGCGTCGATGGCGCCGATGTTGCGGCGATGAACGAAGCGACCCGCGCGGCTGGTTTCGGCCCCGAGGTAAAGAGACGCATCCTCATCGGAACCTACGCGCTCTCGAGCGGCTACTATGACGCGTATTACGTGCGCGCGCAGAAGGCACGCACCTTGATTGCCAAGGACTTTGACGAAGCGTTCGCGTCATGCGACGTGATCGCGTGTCCGGCGGCGAGCTCCGCAGCGTTCCCGTTCAACTCGAAGAGTGATCCGTATAGCATGTACTTGATGGACTACTACACGATCCCGATGTCGCTTGCGGGTCTGCCGGCGATCTCGGTCCCGTGCGGCTGGGTTGACGGTGCCGATGCGAAAATGCCGATGGGCCTGCAGTTAACGGCTCCGATTTTCCAAGAACGGCTGTTGCTCGGCGCAGCACACGCCTACGAACAGGCGACGCGGCACGCCGATCTCCGCGGCCCGGTCCTCGGAGGTGTGGCATGACGCAGTATGAAGCAGTGATCGGCATCGAGTGCCATGTCGAACTGAAGACCAAGAGCAAAATGTTCTGCGGCTGTCCGAACGAGTTCGGCGGCGAGCCGAACACCCAGGTCTGCCCGGTCTGCCTTGCGTTGCCGGGCGCATTACCCGTCGTCAACGAACTCGCGGTGCGGCACATGATTCGCGCCGGGCTCGCCTTCGGCTCGGAGATTCCGGCGTTTTCGAAGTTCGATCGGAAGAACTATTTCTATCCGGATATGCCGAAGGACTATCAGATTTCGCAGTTTGATATGCCGCTCACGCAGGGTGGCGTGGTGAAGTATTGGCTGGAGGACGGCACCATGAAAGAGTGTCGTCTCACCCGCATTCATTTGGAAGAAGATACCGGCAAATCGACGCACGCGGGCTCCGGCGACGGGCGCATCGCGGGTAGCACCCATTCACTGGTCGACTTCAATCGCGCCGGCGTACCGTTGATGGAGTGCGTCTCCGAGCCGGATATTCGTAGCGCGCAAGAAGCGGTCGGCTATCTCGAAGCGCTTAAGCGCACCTTCGTGCAACTTGGCGTCAGCGACGTCAAGATGGAAGAAGGCTCGCTACGCTGCGATGCCAACGTCTCGATTCGTCCCGTCGGCCAAGAAGAGTACGGAACCAAGGCCGAGATCAAGAATATGAACTCGTTTCGTTCGGTGGAACGTGCGATCGAGAGCGAGATCGCGCGCCAGATTGAAGTCGTCACCTCCGGCGGTCGTGTCGTTCAGGAGACGCGCGGCTGGGACGAGGTTCACGGCACGACCCACAGCATGCGCAGCAAAGAACAGGCGCACGACTACCGCTACTTTCCCGATCCGGACCTCGTGCCTATGGAGGTCTCCCGCGAGCTCGTCGAGAGCATCCGTGCGTCGTTGCCGGAGTTTCCGTATGTGCGCTTCGAACGCTATCGCGGTGAATACGGCTTCAACGTCAAACAGGCGACGCAGTTACTCGACGATGCTCCGCTTGCGGCGTACCTCGATGCGGTAGTTGCGGCAAGCAAGCATCCGCAGCAATCGCTAAACTTCGTTCTCGGCGATCTCTCGCGCTTGGCGAACGAGTCGGGCGTCGCAGTCCCTGATTCGAAGGTGACGCCGGCGGCGCTTGCCGAGTTGATTGCACTGGTTGAGAGCAAGACCATCAACTCGAAGATCGCCAAAGATCTTCTCGAGCGTATGTGGCGCGACGGTGAAGCGCCGAAGGCGATCGTGGAACGCGAGGGCCTCGCGCAGACGAGCGACAGCGGCGCAATCGCGAAGTTCGTCGACGACGTGCTGGCGGCCAATCCCAAGGTCGTCGAAGAGTACAAATCCGGCAAGACGGGCGTCGCCGGCTTCCTGGTCGGTCAGGTGATGAAAGCCTCGCAGGGCAAGGCAAATCCGGCGATGGTTCAAGACCTGGTCAAACAAAAGCTGACGTAGCGATGTTGGCCGACGAGCGGACGCTCGAAGCGCTCGACTTTGCGAGCATCGTCGCTCGGGTCGCCGGAGCAACGCACACCGAACGAGGCCGCGCCTATGCGGCCTCTCTTGCGCCGCAGACCGGCTTCGGTGTCATTCGTCGCGCCCAAGCGGCGACGGCGGAGGTGCGCGAACTGGTAGTGTCGAGCGACTTCCACGTCGGGCGTGCAATCGATACTGCCGCGCTCACCGAAGGTGCGGCGCTCGGACGAATGCTCGGCGCCGTCGAGATTCGCGCCGTTGCCGATGCGATGGCCGCTGCCGCCGCAGCATATAAGGGCACGCGCGCGCGGCCGAGCGAGATCCTCGGCGAAGTCACCGCATCGTATCTTCCGCTCAACGATATCGTGCGGACCATTACCGACGCGATCGACGAACGCGGGACCGTCACTGACCGTGCGTCATCGGCGCTCGGGCGGATTCGCCGCAATCTCGTCAATGCGCAGAACGATGCGCGCGAACGGGTCGGCAACATTGCACGTTCCGGCAACCGCGCGATTCAGGATAGCGTGGTGACCTTGCGTGACGGTCGTTATGTGGTTCCGATCAAGGCCGAGTTCTCGGGTGAGTTCGCGGGCATCGTGCACGACACGAGTTCGTCGGGGCAGACGCTCTTCGTCGAACCGTTGGCGGCACTCGAGACGAATAATCGCATTCGCACCCTTCGTTTGGAGGAGGAACGCGAGGTCTCGCGGATTCTCGAAGCGCTCTCACGGATTATCGGCAGTCAGGCCGCGCAGATCGAAAGCAACGTGGAGATGCTCGCGCGTCTCGACGTGCTGGCGGCGAAGGCGGCGCTTGCGCGCGCGATGGATGCTCGGCCGGCCGAGTTGGTCGATGCGCCCAACGTCGCAATCATCGCAGGACGGCACCCGCTACTCGCTGATCGCGCCGTGCCGCAATCGCTCGATCTCGACGATGCGACTCGGCTGCTCGTGATCAGCGGCCCGAATATGGGCGGCAAAACGGTTGCGCTGAAGATGCTCGGTCTCTTCGTATCCATGACATACGCGGGCTTGCAAGTGCCCGCAGCCGAGGGCACCATCATCGGGCGCTTCGAACGCGTCGTCGCCGACATCGGCGATGAGCAATCGATCGTCGAGAATGCTTCGACATTTTCAGCGCATCTGCGCCGCATGCGCGAAATCCTCACCGGCGCGAACGAGCGGACGTTGGTGCTGGTCGATGAGATCGGTGGCGGTACCGAGCCGACCGCGGGCGCTGCGCTCGCGATTGCCTTCCTGGAACGACTGCTCGCAGTGCGTGCCTGTGCGATCGTGACCACCCACGCCACGGAACTCAAGCTCTTTGCGCACGGCACCGAGGGCGTCGCCAACGCCAGCGTGCGCTTCGACCCCGAGACCTTCGCGCCGACCTATCATCTCGACATCGGTGCGCCCGGCCAGTCGTTGGCGTTCCCGCTTGCACGTGCGATGGGCATCGATGGCTCAATCCTGGAACGTGCCGAACTGTTGCTGGCATCGCATGACCGCGACTACGAATCCGCGCTTGCCGAACTTGCTCAGCGAAGCGCAGAGTTGCAGGCCGAACGCGATGGTCTTGCCGGCGAACGTCGTCAGGCGTCGATTCGTGAGACGGAGGCGCGCCATGCGCGCGAAGCACTCGATCGGGAGCGGACCGCCTTTGCCGAGAAGGCTCAGGAACGCATGGCGCAGGCGCTCCGCGACTTCATCGCCGAGTTGCAACGACGCGCAACCGAAAACAATGCACGCGCAAAGGTGACGACCTCGCAGAGCGCGCTGATGGATCGTACCGTCGAAGCGATGCGCAAGGACCTTGGTATCGTACCGAAGGCCGCGACGGCGCAAGAACGTGCCGAGATGGGCAGCGGTGATCGCGTTCGCGTTGCGTCGTTCGGCAAAGACGGTATTCTGGTCGAAGACTACGGCGAGACAGCGCTGGTCGCGCTGGGCAATCTCAAGACGGTCGTTCCGAAACGAGAACTCACGCGCATCGGCGGGCCGCTCGTCGATAAGAAACGCCCACGCTCCGAAGGTGCGTCGGCACGGCTCGAAGCCTCGACGCGGACCATGGCCGAATTGGACGTGCGCGGCCGTCGCTTCGTTGATGCCCAGCCGGTCGTCGAACAATGGATCGACGGCGCAATGCTCGGCGGCAGCGGCGAGCTGCGGTTAATCCACGGAAAGGGTACCGGCCTGCTCGGGCGCGGCTTGCAAGAGTTTCTCCGCGACTATCCCGGCGTCAAAAGCATTCGCTACGGCAATGCCAATGAGGGGGATGGCGGTGTGACCATCATCGAACTGAACGGATAGAAATGCCAAACGCACACTTTGCCGACGCGGCCTATCTGCTCGACGGCTTCGAACATGTCGAGACCGTTCCCGAATTCGAGGCACGCCTCAAGCTTGGGCGACCGCTCAACATAAAGCTCGGCATCGATCCAACGAGCCCTGACCTGCATCTTGGCTTCATGGTCGTGCTCAATCAGTTGCAACGCTTTGCCGGTGCCGGCCACAATGTCACCTTGATCATCGGCGACTTCACCGCTAAGATCGGTGATCCGAGCGGCAAGAACGAGACGCGCCCTCAGCTTTCGGACGAAGAGATCGAAGCGAATATGGCGACCTACAAAGCGCAGGCCGCAAAGGTGTTGGATATGGAGCGCATCACCGTGCGCAACAACTCCGAGTGGCTGGCACCGCTCACGACGGCGCAGTTCATCACGCTCGCCGCAAAGGTCTCGGTTGCACAGATGCTCGAGCGTAACGATTTCCGCCAGCGTTACGATGCGGGCGAATCGATCTCGCTCCATGAGTTTCTCTACCCGATTGCGATGGCGTACGACTCGGTGATGGTGAAGTCCGACGTTGAGCTCGGTGGCGTCGATCAGCTCTTCAACCTCCTCATGGGGCGTCATTATCAGCGCGAACACGGCCAGGTGCCGCAGATCTGCGCGATGGTGCCGTTGCTCCTCGGCCTCGACGGACAGAAGAAGATGTCGAAGTCGCTCGGCAACTACGTCGGCGTTACTGAGCCGGCGCAGACCCAGTTCGGTAAACTGATGTCGATCGGCGACGCGTTGATGCCGACCTACGCGCGCTACGCCGCGTTCCGCGGTAAGGAGCGTAGCCAAGCCCTCGCGGCAGCGCTCGCCGCCGGTACCGCGAACCCGATGGACGAGAAGAAGAGCCTCGCCCAGGATGTCGTCGCTCGCTATCACGGTGCCGATGCCGCCAAGTCCGCGCGCGAGTACTTCGAAGCGACCGTTCAGCGCAAGGAAATTCCGCTCGACCAGATCACCGATCTTTCCCGCGGCGATTGCTCCAAGGTGACCGAGTTGCTGGTTAAGGCCGGCTTTGCCGAGAGCAAGCGTGCTGCCGAGCGACTAATCTCGGGAAACGGGGTCAAAGTGGATGGTATAATTGTGAACGACCCGAAAGCGCCTTGGACGGCAACCGGCCCGTCGGTACTCGCGGTCGGTTCGCGCAAGTTCGTTCGCATCACCCCGTAACGCAAGTTGAGGAAGAGTCTCATGGCCGAAGCGATCACCTATATGGCCGACGCGCCGATTGTAGGTAAGAAGTTTACCTGTAAGCGATGCAAACGCGTGTACGCGTATCCCTTGGCCGAAGCTCGACCGATCCGCTGCGAATGTGGCTGGTGGTATTACAACGATGGTGTCGCCATTCGTGAAGCCTATTGGGAACGCATCGCGCCGTATCGGACGCCCGAGAACGTCAAGGCGATGTTCGCCCCGAAGGATTAACGCGCGAGTCTAAGCGTCGAACTTCGAAGCGAGTGCTTCAAGTTCGGCCGCAGCGAACTCGTAACGTTTTTTGCAAAACTCGCAGGCGGCTTCGCTCTGCGGGTTTTCTTTTGCCATGTGCCGCAGTTCGTCCGCACCGAGGCCGAGCAACGCGATCTCGACCTTCTCGCGATTACAGAGACAGTCGAAATGAACCGGCATGATGCGATGCGCGCGCAGCTTCAGATCGCCGGCGATCGCGTGCATCAGATCTTCGGCGGTGGCACCGCCCGCAATCAACTGTGTAACCGGCGGCAGCGCCATGGCACGCCGCTCGAGCTCGGCGATTGCCGCCTCGTCTGCGCCCGGCAAGACTTGGGCCATGATGCCGCCGGCGGCGGCGACGCCTTCCGGGTTGGCGAGCACACCGAGCGCAACGATGCTGGGGATCTGCTCCGATTGCGCAAGATAACTGGCGACGTCTTCGGCGATCTCGCCGGAGAACAGCGGCACCACCCCAACATAGGGTTGGCCGATGTCGTAGGACTTGGTCACCTGCATGCTTCCGCTGCCGACGACGCCGGCGACATCGAACTTACCGCGAGCATTGAGCGGCAGATCGGCCAACGGATTGCGCGCGCGAGCCCGCGCTGCAACGCCACCGTCAAGGAGCCACGCCTCGGCCGAGAGCCCGCCGATCAGGCCGTCGCCACTGATCTGCAGAGAGATGCGTTCGCTTCCCTTGAGCGCGGTGCCCAGGAGTGCGGTCGCAGTGATCAGTCGCCCTACGGCCGCAGTTGCGGTCGGGGCGAGTGCGTGACGCGATTGTGCCTCGCGTACGAGCGTGGTGGTGATACCCGTTACGAAGGCGATTCCAGCTTCGGGTGATGAGGCGGCGAGCAGTTCGTCGGACATTTCGTTCCGTGTTTCCGAGGGCCGATGCGTCTCCTTCAAGAAGGGCCACGGATGCGCGTTCTCGTTATCCATGGACCGAACTTAAATCTTCTCGGCGAACGCGAGCCTGCGATCTACGGATCGAAGACGCTCGCGCAGGTCGATTCCGAGATTGCGCAAGCCGCTCGTGCGCTCGGCATCGAGGTGACCTGCGCGCAATACAACTCCGAGGGCGCCATTATCGACGCACTTCATGCGGCGCGTTCAACCGCTGACGTCGTGCTGATCAACCCCGGAGCGTACACCCATTATTCGTACGCGATCGCCGACGCCATCGCTGCAATCGCTATTCCGGTCATCGAAATACACCTTTCGAATATCGCCGCACGTGAGGGATTTCGCACGAAAAGCGTCGTTGCTCCGGTCTGCCGGGGAACCGTCGCGGGCTTTGGTGCTGATTCCTATGTCGCAGCGCTCGGCGTTGCGGCCAAAATCCCCATAAAATAAGGCTTTTTCCCGCTTTCTCGGGCAGGAGCGCGGATGCAGTTCGCGTATCTCAAGCCCCCAGGCGGCCAGCCCGCAAACTTTCAAAAAAATCACGTTCGAATTCCGAACGCCGCTAACAGGAGTATTCTTTTGACGAAAGCCGATCTGATCGATGTCGTTGCCTCTGAGGCCGAACTTTCGAAGCGCCAGGCGGGCGAAATCGTGGACCTCGTCCTCGAAGAGATCAAAGCAGCACTGCAAAAGGGCGACCGCGTCGCGCTGACGCCGTTCGGCAGCTTTGTCGTGCGTCACCGCAAGGCGCGCGAAGGCCGCAACCCCAAGACGGGCGATAAGATCAAGATTGCCGCTCGCAAAGTTCCGGCGTTCGTTGCCGGCAAGGGACTTAAGGATGCCGTCGGTGGCGTCAAGAAAGCTGCGACCCCGGTGAAAAAGGCCGCTGCTAAAAAGAAGCCGGCCGGCAAGAAGAAAGTCGCCAAGAAGCGCTAGTCTTCGGTACGAGCGCATCGTTCGCGGTGCGCTCGACTACCGGGCTGTAGCGCAGCTTGGTTAGCGCGCTTGACTGGGGGTCAAGAGGTCGCAGGTTCGAATCCTGTCAGCCCGACCATAGAAACAAATCCCGTGAGCATCAGTGCTCGCGGGATTTTCGTTGTGCATGGAACTAACCGCTTAGTCGCAAACGTTCCGCGACCATACTGCACTCTTAGGTAGGAGACCACCATGTTCCGGAAGTCGCTCTTTTTGCTGGCGATCATCGCGACGATCGCGTTCGCCGCGCCTCGCCCTGCGGTTGCCTATCCATCCGGCGTCAAAATTGAAAATCCGACCGCGTTCCATGTTTGGATCACCATCTACTCGGCCGATCTCATGTCGCCGTGGAAAATCGTGAAAGCAGAGTGCCTTACGGGCCGCCAGACCATGACCTTTACCGGTCTTCCGTACCAGGACACTGAGGTGAAAGTTCGCGCCGAGGTTAAACACGGTGATTGCCGCAGCGGCAACCGTTCCGACACCTATGACGTTCGCAAGGACCTCGGCGGCTTCCACGGATTCCTCCTCGCCGATATCTATGAACATCGTGGCAACTTCTTCATTGCGTATCGCTAAGGACCGTTGAACATGAAACGCATTTTTGCATGTGTCGTCGCGGTGGCCGTTTTGACGCTAGCGCAGTCCCATCGTGCCGACGCCGAGATCGGCAAGTTCAATATCACCAACCACACCCAACGTAGCGCCTGGATCACGATCTACGCGTCCTCCAACGTTCCATGGAGCATCGTTTCGTCGTTCTGCCTGAAAGGCGGCGCGAGCGCGGAGAGAAACTTCTCGAACGGGAGAACGGGCATATACGAGATGAAGATCCGTGCTGAAGTGAAGTACCGCGAGGATTGTGCAGGGCCGAACCTTTCGGATACGTACGATGTGCGCAAGTCGAGTGGCGGCCCGGTGCCGGCGTCGGCCGCGGTACGTCAGCACGGCGACAGCGACAACTTCTACATCCACTTCCTCTAGGTCGCACCCCGTAACGCATCAAGTGCGAGCACGGCGATGGTTAGAACCATCGCCGTAGTGCTCCTGGGGCTGTTTTTTCTTGCAGCCGGGGCTAATCATTTTCTTCATGCCGCGTTCTATGTGCGCATGGTTCCACCGTGGCTCCCTGCTCCTGCGATGCTGGTGGTCGTGAGCGGCGTCTGCGAGATGCTCGGCGGTTTGGGAGTGCTTCTACCGGCTACGCGTCGGATCGCCGGAATCGGTCTGATCGCGTTGCTCATCGCCGTCTTCCCCGCGAACCTGCAGATGGCGTTGCATCCCGGACTCTATCGCGATATCGGATCGGAGACCGCGTTCCTCATTCGGCTTCCGATTCAGGTGGTGCTCATCGTGTGGATTTGGCTAGCCACGTCGCAACATCGCGCATCTCCGAACCGCTGATCTCGTGAGCAATCGGATAAGCGCGCGTCGTTAACTCGGCTCCGCTGGTCTGTGTGAGATAGGATTGCGTTCGCGCAACGAGGTCGGCGGGAATGGCGCGGTCGAACGATCCGTGCGCGTTGAAGATCGGCAAATGTGCGAGACGATTCTTCGACGCCGGAAGGCCGGCGTCGAGTGCGAGTGCACCGCTGAGCAAGATCGCGCCGGCGAAGCGTTCGGGCCGATCCAAGATCATCGCTCCGGCCATCATCATCCCGGCGGAGAAGCCCAGGAGGATGATGCGTTGTCGCTCCGTTCGCTCGCCTTGTAATCCGTCCAGCCACGTATGGAGCCATGCAATCGAGGCACGTAGACTCTCCGCAATCGGGCGGCCGGGGCTGGTACTTTCAAACCAAGTATAGCCGCCCTCGGCCTCGACTAGTCCGCGGACCGCAGCGATGGCGAAACGAGGATCGATCGCCGGCGCGAGTTCGAAGAGATCATTTTCGTCTGCGCCGCGCCCGTGGAGCAACACAAGAAGCGGAGGGCGTGCGTCGGCGGTGACGCTGGTCGCTTTTCGCCAGCGTACCGTCGGAAGAGTGAATTGCGTCATCGAACGGGCCGAAGAGTAGACAAAAGGAGACCTCACGTGACCGATTTCTGGATGGATCGTCGTATCTTTCTTGCGGGCCTTGCAGCCTCAGGCCTTGCGGCCTGTAGTCACGGCGGAGGATCGCAACTCTTGCCGACTGGCAAGACGGTAACACTGCCGACGCCTAAGAGTGTCAATCCCGGGTCGATCACGCCTTCGCCTATGGCCCAAACGGCGATCCTCCCGCACAGTGCGATGGCAAGCCGTCGGCCCGCATCGACGAACATCCCGCTCTCGTGGAAGCAACTTCCCGGATCCGCAACGGAAGCGTGCGCGGCGTACGACGGTACGCTGTGGGTGCTCTCCGACAGTCCCGCCGGCACCGACAAAAACATTTGGAAGTACGACGGAACGACCTGGACGAATATCCCAGGGCTTGCCAAACATATTGCGATTGCACCGGACGGTACGCTCTACGCGATCAACTCGAGCGGTGGAATCTATAGCTACGCGAGCGGCAGTTGGACGGCGATCGCCGGCGGTGCGAGTTCCATCGCGGTCAGCGCGGACAACCATATCTATGTCCTGAGCGACAGCGGCGGTCCCGATCACGGTATTTGGCTGTGGCATGGCGGCAGTTCTTGGACGCAGATGCAGGGCGGCGCGGTGTCACTCTATCCGCAGATTGACGAGACGAACTACGACAGCGGTACGATCACCAGCAACGGTCTCTACATGGTCAACGCTGCCGGTTCGATCTACCACATGAATAACGACAACGTCTTCGTGCAGATCCCCGGCAGCGCTTCGTGCGTCGCGGCCGGAATCGGCGGGCTCATGGTGCTTGGATATCCGGCGAACTCGGGCGGCACCAATCTGTACTGGTACAACTTTGCTCAGGCCGATTGGACGGAGCAGACCGGGCTCGGAACGCATCTCTCGTTCAACGACGGAACACTCTACGTCATCGGCACATCGGGTGGCATTTATAGCGCTCCTGCGGCCGTACCGGTTCCGCTTACGATCGATATCACGCAGTCAGGCGTCGATCCCAACTATCCCGTCTACGCATATATCGTCGGTGGATACCTCAAGAACGGCAATCAAGACGATTTCATTCCCGTCTGGATTGATGGCTCCGGGACCCCGCATGTGATGAACGTTTCCGATGCGACGAGCGGCAATCTTGCTAACGCGGCGGGAACGTTTAGCAACACGAATCCCAACAACGCTGCGACCGTGGTTACCGGCGGCGACATCGCGAGGATCCAAGCGACCTATCCAAGTGCCTGGGCAGACTATTCGATCCACGTTACGCCGACGACACCGCTGGTGATCGACATCTCGAAGCTCAGCCCGGCCTATCTGCCGGGTCTTGGCTCGGGTGCGGCGGCATTCAGCGGTCGCCTCTATCTCTCGGTCGGGATTCCGAAGTTGCCGTTCACGCCGACTAGCTCCACAGGCCCGGCGAACGGGTTCAGCCAGCCGACACTCTTTGGGACCACCGGCGCTGCTGCGTTGCTCTTCGATTGGATCGAGTTCTCGCTAGATAGCAACTTCCAGTTCAACGCCAACATCACACAGGTCAACGGCATCGGACTGTTCCTAACGATGAATGCAGCGCCGGGTGGCTCGTTACAAGGCGCATACAACGTCTCGCGCACGAGCCTCTTCAACACGCTTGATGCCCTGGGTAGCGGGTTCGGCGGTTGCACGGTTCCGGTGAGTGCTCCGTCGGCGTTCCCGGCGCAGGCGAATGGTCAGCTTCGCGTCGCAGCGCCCGCTACGATGCTTAGCGGCGCTAACCCGCCGTCGGGACTGACGACCTATTTCGATACGGCGATATCCGATGCATATGCGGCGTGGGTAACGACGCCGCTCTGTTGCTACGATGTCACCAATACGACCGCCGACTTCTACCTCACCGGCCTCGCCGCATCGGCGACCGGTCCGCTAAATTTCTACGCAACGAAGATGACGGGGCTTACGCCTGCGATCGCCTTGGGGCTAACGCCGGTTGCGACGGTCACCGGCAGCGGCGGCGGAATGCTACTCTCGAACGATGTTATTAACGGCTACGAGCCGGGCCCGGGCGCGCCTCCGCTCTACGAAGGCAACGTGTTGAAGGTGCTGTCGGCTGCGTTCAACCGGGGCACGGCGACGATACTCGTCAACGATGGCACCAACAATTACTATGACCTACGTAACGATGCGGCGACGTGTAGCCCGGCCGCATCGAAGAACTACACGACCGGCACATACAACCTGTATGCGTCGGCCGTGCATGGTGCGAGTACGAATGGCCTTGCCTATGCGTTCGCCTTCGATGACGTCTGCTCGGACAACCCGTCGGTGGATACGCAACCGACCTCGTCGATCACGATCACCCTCGGCGCAATGTAATCCGGACTATCGCGGGGCACTTGGTTTGATTCGCACCATCCGGCGCGTTGGGTATACGTTGCGCGCCGAGGGCTAGCGCTGCAGATACCGAACGCAGGGCGCCTATGGCCGTTACCCGCGATTCCTCACTCTTCGTTGACGCACCGGTTGAGGCGTTTATGTTCGCCGATGGCGGCTCGCGTGGGAACCCGGGTCCAGCTGCCAGTGGCTCGGTATTGCTGCGACCGGACGGCGAGGACATCGACGAGCGTGGCGTCTTTTTAGGAATCGCGACGAACAATGTCGCCGAATGGAATGGGCTCTGCGCAGGTCTTGAACTTGCGCTCGAACACGGTATCAAGCGGCTTGCCGTTCGGCTGGACTCGGAGTTGGTCGTCAAGCAGATCACCGGCGTCTATCGCGTGAAGCACGAGACGTTGCAGCCGTTTTTCCAGCGGGCGAAGGCCTTGCTTAGGAAGTTCGAACACGTCGATATCCAGCACGTTCGTCGCAAGTTTAACGTGGCGGCCGATGCGGTAGTGAATCAGGTCCTCGACCAGGAGGCCGGGGCCCGCGGCAAGTAAGCGCCCAGGCATGCAACGGCGCTTCCCGCTCGGGTGGACAATCTTCGCCCTCTCCCTCGTCTCGTTAGTCTGGGTTTACACTCGGGCGTTTCCGATCGAGACGGCCAAGATGCAGCAGGTCGACCGCGCGCTCGATTGTCCCAGTGACCTGCAACTACGCCTTACCGTTCAATACGATAAGCCGCCGATCTATCTCGAAGAGTGGACGATGCGCAATAAGAACGGCACCTCGACCTCTTCGTATCGTATTCGTGGTTACGCCGGCAAGCAGATTACCATCACCTCGCCGGATAGCAAGACGTATGACGTCTCGTTCATGTTCGGCCGCGTCGTCCAGGATGGGATATGGGAGCTCGTCAATCAACCGCCTCGTGGAGATACGAACGCGCACTATACGCTCTACATCCGTCAGACGGCATCGATTCAACGGGGCGAAGGGAAAGCCGCGAAGACCGTCTGTGGTACCGGTGATCGTACGATCACGTTTACCGATCCACACTACTGGGCTACGACGGCTGGGCGCCAATTTCAGATCGATCTCGGTAAGGGCGCGCCGAAGACCGCGAATGATCTGCTTAAGCTGAACAGCACGACGCTTGCTGATCCACGCTACGAAGTTGTCGTCAACGATTTCCGCACATTCGGTCCCGCGTCGTTTCGCAGCAAGATTGCAGTGGCTCGAGCGACGATACGCGGCGGAAAATGACGCATCGTGCGTGGCCGGCGTTGCGTTGGGTATTGACGCTTGTCGTTGTCGGTATCGTCGTATTTATTACCTATGAGGCGATGGAAGCGCCCGGCAACCAGGTCTTCGGGCAAACGCTTGTCTCCGGGCCGTCCGATGAGAAGGTCGTTGCGTTGACCTTCGACGATGGCCCGAACCCGCCGTACACGGATCGCATTCTTGACGTGCTCGCGAAAGAGCGCGTTCACGCGACGTTCTTTCTCGTAGGGCAAGCGGTCGCCGCATATCCGGCGGTTGTAAGGCGCGAGTTGCGTGATGGCGACGCGATCGGCGACCACACGTGGCAACACGATCATCTGGTCGTGTTAACGCGCTCGCAGGTTCGGAACTCGCTCCAGAAGACCGACGATGCCATCTTCGCCGCGACCGGCGCGCACACGCATCTGATGCGCCCACCCTACGGCATGCGCGACTGGGCGGTGCTCGATGTGGCGCGCGAAATGGGCTACACGCCGGTGATGTGGTCCGTGCCGCTGGTAGGTGACTGGGAGTACCCGCCGGCACAGACGATCGCTGATCGTGTGATCACGCATGTCGGTGACGGATCGATCATCGTGCTGCATGACGGGAACCGCGGATTGCTCTGCACGGCGCAGCACCTTTCGCCCCACATCTGTGATCGTAGTGCCGACATCGATGCTACGCGCATCGTCGTCGAGACGCTCAAGGCTCGGGGTTTCCGTTTCGTCACCATTCCGGAGTTGATGCGTCTTCGCCCGGCTACGCGTACACCCGTCCGCGGAGACGAATAAAGCCGTCCTCATGCGTGGCTTGCGGATCGTGATGCGTCCAGTGCACGATCGGCGGCTTTCCGTTGTCGTGCACCATCTCGCCCCGCACGTCGATGCTATCGCCGGGCTCGACCGGGACGCGCGGTGCGATATCGACGTTGTCGATGACCTCGGCGGGACCGTCGGCCGTCTGCACGCCGAACTCCTCATGTTCGCACTTGGTATGCGTACCGAAGAAGAAGCGTGGTTGCGAGGTCACGGTGGCTCGAAAGGTGACCTCGGCCGGCCGCGTGCCGGCATATGCGGTATCAAAGTTCATGGGTTGCTCCTCGCGTCTCCATCCCACCCGGCCGCGCGCTCGACAAGAGGGCGTCGCCACGAGGGCGAAGGTCAGCCTCCGCGATGAGAGCGCTGCAAACCGAACGCCTTGACCTTGAGCCGGTGACATCCGTGAACAGCCGGAAATTGTGGCAACTGCTACAGTCACCGCATCTACGCGAGTTTCAGGAACTGCCGTCCGCCGGGCTCGAACAGTTCTCCCGGATGGTCGCCGAACGTCCCCACCTGCTCCAGCCGAAGGCGGTTGGTCGTTTCGAATGGCTCATGCTTCCGCAGGGTGGGGGCGACCCTGTCGGCTGGGTTTCGTTGCGTCTCTCCGATCGCGACTTGACTGCGGGGGAGATCGGCTACAGCGTACTCTACGCACACCGCGGGAACGGCTACAGCGAAGAGGCGGTGCGTGCGTTGATCACCGAGGCGTTCGCGGTGGCAAAGTTACGCCGAATTCGCGCGTATTGTGTGCCCGAGAATCGCGCTTCGCGCGCAGTCCTGCGTCGTCTCGGCTTTGTGCCCGACGGCTTGCTCCCGCACGGCGCGACCGTCGGCGGCCGAACCGTCGACATCCTCGCGTTCGTCTATTCGCGCCAGCCTGCGTGGAAGTAAGCGTCGAACGGTTCGGTACGGCGGATCCGCGCATGCGGGATGTACTCGCACTGCGTATCGCTGTCTTCGTCGACGAGCAACGCGTGCCGGCGTCTGAAGAGATCGATGCGCACGATGCACCCGCCGACGACCGGGCGGCGCATGTATTGGCACGCGCCGACGGGGCCGTTGTAGGAACAGGGCGTTTCTACGCGCGTGACGAGCGGACCGCACAGATCGGTCGCATGGCCGTCGCCGAATCGGCACGCCGTACAGGCGTCGGCCGGGCACTGCTCGATGCGTTGATGGATGAAGCCCGTGCACGCGGTTACCCGCGTGCGCGGCTCTCTGCACAGATCCATGCCCTCGGCTTCTACGAAAAAGCCGGATTCATTATTGTGGGCAAACCCTACGACGACTGCGGTATTCCGCACGTGGACATGGAGCGCGTGCTCTAAACTCGGAGCGTACCCTCGCCGACTAGCACGGCGTTGCCGCCGATTTCGACGGTGGCGAGCTTGCCGTCGCGCACGACGATGCGCCCATGGATCACCGAGCGCCGGCCCATGGCGGCGCCTTGCTCACTTACGAACGACGCGCCATCGCAAAGCGGTAAGAGACCGCAATCGACGAGGTAGGCGCCGAGTGGTCCGGTGGCGCTTCCGGTGGCGGGATCCTCGCTGATGCCGGACATCGGCGCAAACATTCGCGAGTATGCGCCGCCCTCGACCGGGGCGAAGATAAAGATGCCGTTGATGGTGTCGTACTCGACGATCTCGCGTAGCGCGCGATCATCGAGTGCACTACGATCAACAGCCGTACGATCGCGGAGTGCGACGAAGAAAAACGGATTGCCCGCGCCGATCGGACGCGGCTCGAAGCCGGGATGAAGATCGTCGACGTGGAGGCCGACGGCGCGAGCCGCCTTCTCCCGCGAAACCGGTGTACCGAAGGTGATTGCCGGCGTCTGAAGCCACGCGCGGGTTGCGCCGTCACCGCGCTCGAGGCGGATCGGTACGTCGCCGATACGCTCGCGTAACAGAAACCGGTCGACCGTCGCCGGTAGCCGGCAGAGCGTCTCGCACAGGGCAATCGCGGCACCGATCGTCGGATGGCCGGCGAAGTTCATTTCTTGGAGCGGCGTGAAGATGCGTAGGCTCGCGGCAACCGTTGCATCGCCGCGCATAATGAAGACGCTTTCGCTCAAGTTGAGTTCGCGTGCGATGCGCTGCATGGTCACATCGTCGAGGTCGTCGCTATCCGGGAAGACGGCAAGCGGATTTCCCTCGAACGGCGTTGTCGTGAAGACATCAAAGAGCAGATAGGGCAGGCTACGCATGAACCTACTCGGCCGCAGACATCGCCGCTGCAGCAGCCGCCCTGACATCGCGTGGTGGGCGCATAAAGAATACGAACGGCGTGCAGACGATAAAGATGATTGCGGTTATCCGGAAGAGATAGTCGTAGGCGATGACGGTCGATTGCTGGGCAACAATGCCGGTGAGTAACGCGACCGAATAGCCATGTGAGCTCGTCACGCCCGACGCAAGCTCTGACCACGCGACCGCCGTTTGGTGCGTTAGCAACGTCGTGAGAATGGCGATGCCGAACGAGCCGCCGAGTTGACGCAGCAACACCGAGACACCCGTTGCTCCAGCGAGCTCTGCGAGCGGCACGGCGCTCAGCGTGACCGTCGAGAGCGGAACGAACATGAAACCGAGCGCGAGGCCCTGCCATGCACGTGGCCAGAAGAAGCCCCAATAGTCGGATTGCGATGTCAATCCGCCCATTTGCCAGGTGGAAAAGGCGAAGGCCAGCATCCCGAATGCCACCAAGAGGCGCGGATCAAAACGATTGATCAACCGCCCGACAATCAGCATCGAGATTGCCGTCGCAATCGCGCCGGGCAACAGCGCTAATCCCGTATCGAATGCCGTTTGCCCCAAAATGCTCTGTAAGAAGAGTGGGAGGATCAGCGCCGTTCCGAAGAGCCCGAAGCCCATTACGACGCCCATGATGTTACCGATCGTAAACGTGCGAAAGCGAAAGACGCGAATGTCGACGAGCGGGTGCTTGTCGCGCAATGTCTTGATGATAAACCAGGCGATAGCGACGACGGAGACGACGGCGAGTTCGACGATCGTTGATGACGAGAACCAATCGTCGTGCTCGCCGCGTTCGAGAACGTACTGTAGCGATGCGAGGCCCGCCGTCAGGAGCCCGAGCCCGAGCCAGTCGACACCGCCCTTCGGTTTGGTGATAAAGCTGGGATTTGGAATGAACAGAAAGGTCATGATGATCGCGACGATGCCGATCGGGAGGTTGATGTAAAAAATCAACGGCCAGGTGGCGTTGTCGACGATGAAGCCACCGAGCAACGGCCCAACCGCAGGGCCGACCATCGCGCCGAGGCCGAAGATCGCCATAGCAGATCCACGTCGCTCCGGTGGATAGGTTTCAAACAGAATCGCCTGCGCCGTCGGTTGGAGTGCGCCGCCACCCATGCCCTGTATCACGCGATAAGCGACGAGTTGCCAGATCGATGTCGCTGTTCCACAGAGTATCGAGGCGAGGACGAAGACGATGAGCGAAGCCGCGTAAAAATTCTTGCGCCCGAAGAACGCCGTCAACCAACCGTTGAGCGGCATCACGATCACGTTCGCGAGAATATAGCCGGTGACGACCCACGAGACTTCGTCGATCGATGCGCCGAGGTTGCCGCCGATATTGGGGATCGCGACGTTGACGATCGTCGAGTCGATGATCGCCATGATCATGCCGAGCATGACGGTGATGGTGATGAGCCCCGTCGGCTGCCCTACGGTATGGGCGGCGTGCCTAGGGCCGGTCACTGCTGCGCTGTTCGATGCCATCGTCGTGCTGTCCAACCGCCCTTTCTGCGTGCGGGTTTCACCGTCTCGTGCAGGGCCGCCTCGGATGCGCTGTGAAGCGATGCTCAATGGTGAAGCGCTTCTTTGTATTCGCGACTCTAGTCGCAATCGTGACAACGAACGCCATGGCCGCACCGTCGAATGCGCCGCGCTGGTTGCCTTCACATACGCACAACGGCATCGAATGCATCCTCGCGATTCGCGGTACGACGATGTGGTGGTTCCACGGTGGTTGGGGGCTCGGCGCAGAGGGCAAGCAACGAAAACTCGCACTTCGACAGCATCTTTAGGAGCCAGCCTGCGGTCCCGGGCCCGTTCGTTGCGAATTTACGCGTCGAGGAGATCCCGGCAACCGGCGTCTTCCTGTGGACGGCGACCGGCCCGACTTATTTCACGATAGCGACCGGCAGCGTTACAGTCACCTTTGCCGGGCACACCACCGCCTACGCGGCGAAGCAGAAGTTCATCACGCCACCCCTGGCCACGACGATTCGCAACAACGGCACGATGCCGGTGCAACTCGTCATGCTCCGCGCTTTCCCGGGGTAGCCGCGGCCCGGGAGGGCCTAAGTCCTTGATGCGCAGGGCAGAAGCGTGATACGGTGCGCCTGATATGTCCCATCCGCACCCGTACGGCGAGGCCGTAGCCGCCCTCTACCTTTCGACCATCCCCGTGCTGGGCGTCGTCGGCCTCATCGTCGGCGAACGCCTCGAAGCGGCCCGGCGCTCGGGTGGTCGCACCCGCCCCGAAACGGCCCCGGCGGGCCTCTCCAGACTCGACCCCGTCGGCGGCACCGACTAAGACTCCTTGACGCCCCCGGCAATCGGGGGTTATACTCAGCCCCTATGCCCCGCGGCTGGTAAGCCACTTGCGTAGAGGCGACATCCTCCAAGGCCAGGACGGAGTCGTCTTTTTGGCGTGCCACATCCCCGGCGCTGGTTAGCGCGCGTATCCTTATTATAGAGCGAGAGAAAGCAAAGAATGGCGAAGACGACGGCTCCGAAGTCCCCTGCGAAAAGTCCCGCGGGCGCGAAGGGCAAGTCGAGACGACAAGCGGCGCCCGTTTCAGGCGGCAACGCAGCTCTGTCGCAATTCCCAACGACGGCAGGCGCGTTTACGATCAAGACGCCGCCGGACCCGGGTTCAAAACGCAAACGACATTCGTTTGCGAAGATCCACGACGTCCTTGAGATCCCGAACCTCATCGAACTGCAGAAAGCATCGTTCGATTGGTTCAAGACGGAGGGTCTGGGCGAGGCGTTTGCTTCGATCAGCCCGATCAAAGACTTCACCGGCAACTTGATCCTCGAGTTCGGCGAGCATGCACTCGGCGAGCCCAAGTACACGATCGAGGAGTGCCGCGAGCGGGACATGACGTACAGCGCTCCGCTGCGCGTCCGCGTGCGTTTGATCACCGCCGAGTCAGGCGAGATCAAGGGTATCCCCGATCAGGAAATCTTCATGGGCGACTTCCCGCTCATGACGGATAAGGGCACGTTCATGATCAACGGCGCGGAACGCGTAATCGTGAGCCAGCTCGTGCGTTCGCCCGGCGTGTACTACAGCCAGGACTCGGACACGAATAATCGCCCGACCTACAACACGACGATCATCCCGAACCGTGGTGCCTGGATCGAGTTCGAGACCGACAACGGTACGAAGAACGATCTCACCGAGGGAACGATCGGTGTTCGCATCGACAAGAACCGCAAGATCTACGTCTCGACGTTCATCCGTGCGCTGTCGCGCCCCGATCTCGGCTACGGCTGGGAGAAGGACGAAGCGATCATGAAGCTGTTCGCGGATATCTACGAACCGCGTCGCAAAGTCGACCCCGCCGCCCTTCCCGAGAAAGAAGTCAAGGTCTCGAAGAAGGATGAAGAGCAGAAGGGCCGCGAGCGCGCGATTCGCGATATCTTTGACAAGCTGTTCCCGGACAAAGATCCGGACAACTTCATTGTCAACTCGCTGATTAAAGACGACGAGATCACCACGCGTGAAGACGCGCTTAAGGAGATCTACAAGAAGCTTCGTCCGGGCGAGCCCGAGAACGCCGAAAACGCCGAGAAGTTGCTCGAGTCGCTGTTCTTCGACGACAAGCGCTACGATCTCGCCGGCGTCGGCCGCTACAAGCTTAACGGCAAGTTCCACTACCAGATCGAGAATCCGGATGTGGATGCACGCCTCACCGTACCGACGATCGTCATCGACGAATACGTCGATGCCGGCCTGACGATGCCCGCCATCGAAGCGCGCTGCCTGCGTCGCGACGACATGATCGCGGTTATCCGCCGCCTCATGCGCGTTGCCAACGGCACGCTCTCGAAGGACGACATCGATCACCTCGGCAACCGCCGCATCCGTGCGGTCGGCGAGCTGTTGCAGAACCAGTTCCGCGTTGGCTTGCTCCGCTTGGAGCGCGTCGTTCGCGAGCGCATGACGGTTCAGGACATCGAGACGGTCACGCCACAGGCGCTGATCAACATCCGTCCGGTCGTCGCCGCGATCAAAGAGTTCTTCGGATCCTCGCAACTCTCGCAGTTCATGGATCAGACCAACTCGCTTGCGGAGCTCACGCACAAGCGTCGCCTCTCGGCCCTCGGGCCGGGCGGTCTTTCACGCGAGCGCGCCGGCTTCGAAGTTCGCGACGTCCATCACTCGCACTACGGCCGCATCTGCCCGATCGAAACGCCGGAAGGCCCGAACATCGGTCTGATCGGTTCGCTTGCGACGTTTGGTCGCGTCAATCGCTTCGGCTTCATCGAGACGCCGTATCGCATTGTTAAAGACGGAGTCGTCACCCACGAGATCCGTTACTTCACTGCGGACCGCGAAGACGAATACATCATCGCGCAGGCCAACACGCCGCTCGATGAAACCGGACGCATCACGAGCGATACCGTCATCTGCCGTTACGCGGAAGAGTACGTCGAAGAGCCCGCAAAGCGCGTGCAGTTGATGGACGTTTCGCCGAAGCAGATCGTCTCGGTTGCCACCGCATTGATTCCGTTCCTCGAGCACGACGACGCAAACCGCGCCTTGATGGGCGCGAACATGCAACGTCAGGCCGTACCGTTGCTCCGCCCGCAGGCGCCGATCGTCGGCACCGGCATGGAGTATCGCGCGGCCAAGGACTCGGGCGGCTGCGTCGTTGCGACCGAAGGCGGCACCGTCGTCGGCGTCGACTCGAAGGCGATCGTCATCAAGGACGACAAGGGCGACGAAAAGGCCTACGACCTCCTCAAGTTCACGCGCTCCAATGCGGGCACGTGTATCAACCAGCGCCCGATCGTCGGCATCGGCGAAAAGGTTGCCGCGGGACAGATTCTCGCGGACGGCCCTTCGTCGGAAGACGGCGAGCTCGCGCTCGGTCAGAACGTGCTGGTCGCGTTCTTGCCGTGGGAAGGTTACAACTACGAAGACGCCATCCTGATCAGCGAACGTATGGTCAAGGAAGATCGCTTCACCTCGATTCACATCGAAGAGTACGAATGCGAAGCCCGCGATACGAAGCTCGGGCCCGAAGAGATCACCCGCGACATCCCCAACGTTGGTGAAGATGCGCTCAAAGATCTCGACGAGCGCGGCATCGTGCGCGTCGGTGCGGAAGTGCGCCCGGAAGACATTCTCGTCGGTAAGGTTACGCCCAAGGGCGAGACCGAACTCACCGCTGAGGAACGCCTCCTCCGTGCCATCTTCGGCGAGAAGTCGCGCGAAGTTCGCGATACCTCGCTTAAGGTGCCGCACGGTGAAAAGGGCAAGATCATCGACGTCAAGGTGTTCTCACGCGAAAACGGCGACGAACTCTCGCCGGGCGTGAATCACTTGGTCCGCGTCTATGTCGCGCAGAAGCGTAAGATTCTGCAAGGCGATAAGATGGCCGGACGTCACGGTAACAAGGGCGTCATCGCCAAGGTTCTGCCGGAAGAAGACATGCCGTACCTGGAAGATGGTTCGCCTGTCGACATCGTGCTCAACCCGCTCGGTGTTCCTTCGCGTATGAACCTCGGTCAGATCCTCGAGACGCATCTCGGCTACGCGGCGCGCATGCTCGGCATGGACGTTGCTACGCCGGTGTTCGACGGCGCACATGCCGAAGATATCGAAGACTGGCTGCAAGACGCAGGTCTCGCACCCGATGGTAAGACGTGGCTGCGCGACGGCCGCACCGGCGACCGCTTCGGCCGCCCGGTAACCGTCGGTATGATCTACATGCTCAAACTCGCCCACTTGGTGGACGACAAGATCCATGCACGTTCGACGGGCCCATACTCGATGATCACGCAGCAACCGCTCGGCGGTAAGGCGCAGTTCGGCGGCCAGCGCTTCGGCGAAATGGAAGTCTGGGCGCTCGAAGCCTACGGCGCGGCGTACACACTGCAAGAACTCCTGACGGTGAAGTCCGACGACGTTGTCGGCCGCGTCAAGACGTACGAAGCCATCGTCAAGGGCGAGAACGTGATGGAGCCGGGTGTTCCGGAATCGTTCAAGGTCTTGATCAAGGAACTCCAATCGCTTGCGCTCGACGTGAAGGTCCTCACGGATCGTCATGAAGAGGTCGAGGTCCGCACTTCTGCGGATGACGACTTCGGCGATCGCGAACGTCAGGAGATCGGTTTCCTCATGGGCGATGATTCGGCAGTCGTCTCGCAGACGGCAGTCGCAACGCGCGAAATCGTCGCGGAAGTCGCGGCCGAGGGACTCGAAGGCGAAGAAGCGCCGGTGATCGAGGAGGAAGAGGAAGAGGAAGAGATCGACGACAGCAAGCCGATCGACACCGCGATTCCGATCCCCGATGCCCCACCCGCACGTGCACACGGCGCTGACGATGCCGACATCTTCGTCGTAGCCACCGAAACGGCCGATGAGGATCTCGATGGCCCGCAAGGCTACGAGGTCGAGGAAGAAGAGGAAGAAGTTTACGAGGAAGATCGTCCGACCTACGAAGATGAGGACGACAACGTAAGCCCCGACCTCCTCGAACGAGCCGGAGCAGAACCGGAAGAGTTCTAAGAACAATGTCACCCTGAGGAGCGCATAGCGCGTCTCGAAGGGTCGACGAAAAGAAAGGCCCGGCAAAACCGCCGGGCCTTTTACTTTAGGACTCTATACCTGGGTTGCGCGGTAGGCGGCGGCTTTGCCATCGGGGGCGAGGCGGATCGTGACGTTCATCGTTCCGGTGTCGAACTGTGCGCGATAGGTGAACTCACTCTTCGTTGCGTCTGCGGCAAGAAGCGTAAGCCCCTTGAACGAGCCGAGCTTGTGCATCTCGTCCGATAACACGGCGACCGATGTGCGCGTGATGTCCTTTTGCAATGCTGGCGCCAGTTTGCTTTGTACGGTTGCGACGTTATTGGCATAGACAGCATTAGTGATCTCGTCGGCCTGCGTCTGCGCCGCTCCGCTCGTGTTCGAACTACATGCGACGAGGGCGGCGGCTAACGTAGCTGCCGCAACGATGTGAAGACGCACGCCTAGATCTCGCCCCAGCCGTAGGAGACCATAGCGACTTGCTGTGCCTTGGCGCCGTGCTTCGCCGGAACGCCCTTCACGGTGATGATGCGCATGCCCGTATCGGCGAGCTGCTTCTGCTGATACGCGACCTCGCGTTTCAGTTCGCGGTTCGCTGCGACCTGATTCTCGTAGGCGCGTTTCTCTGCCGAGTACGCGGCCCAAGCATCGTTCGCGTTTTGCGCAGTCGCCGCTTGTCGCTGCGCATCCTCGGCATACTTCTCGTGTACTTTGCGGTTATGCTGAATGATCAGGTAACCGGCGACCGCGCCGCCGAGAATGATGTTGCGGGTCGAGGCCGCGCCATCGGCGGCTGCGGCGATCGGTACGCCGGTCGCGAGCAGTGCGGCAGCGGTCGCTCCGGCGATCATCTGTTTGATATTCATGTGTATGGCGTTCCCTTGCCGTATGCGGGTCAAACGCTTGCCCGCGCGAAGCAAGCAGTATGCAACCAGAGACCATCGGTATTGTCGGAACCGGACGTATGGGCGCCAATATTGCGCGGCGCTTGCACGACATCGGTTATGCAATCACCGCACTGTACGATACGAAACCGCAGAGCGCACGCTCCCTTGCGGGAGAGCTCGGTGCGCGAGCGGTCGGGCGCTTGTGCGATGTCACGGCCGCAGCGCAGATCATCATCACGGTCGTGAGCGACGATGCATCGATGGAGACAATCTTCGCGCAGAGCGGGGATTCACTGCTCACGGATTGCGCCGGGCGCCTCTTCATCAACTGTGCGACCGTCTCTCCGCAAACCCACGTCGCGATCGAAGCGCGCTGCTCCGAACACGGAGCGTCGGCGCTCGAAGCGTGCATGGCGAGCTCGATTCCGCAGGCGCGTGAAGGCACGCTCTATCTTATGGTCGGCGGGGAACAAGATGCATTCGCGCGTGCGAAGCCGTTGCTGATGCGCATGAGCGCGTCGCTGCGATACGTCGGCGTGGCGGGCAAGGCCGCACAGGTAAAAGCGTTGGTCAACATGGTTATGAACATCAACACGGCCGGCCTTGCCGAAGGGCTCGGACTCGGCGAAGCGCTTGGACTCGATCTGGATATGCTTCGTGAGGTCTTCGCACAGACCGGGGCGAGCTCGCGGGTGCTGGTTACCGACGGCGAGGATATGCAGAAGCGCGAGCACGATACATATTTCTCCGCGGCACATGCCGCCAAAGACTCGGGTATCGCGCTCGCACTCGCGGAGCAGGTAGCGCTCGATCTGCCGCTAGCCCGTGCGACCTGCGCACAGTACGAGCGCATGAAGGAGCTCGGGTTGGGTGAACTCGACAAGTCAGGCGTTGCGGAGTTGACTTTTAAGGGGCGCCACGGATGAAGCTCGACGACGGCGCCGAGACGCAGATCACGCAATGGGGCGAGCATGGCCCCCTCATCGTCTGCGTGCACGGCATGACCTCGTCGCGTCGCTCCTGGGAGCGAACAGCGCTGCAGTTGCAAGACCGTTATCGTGTGGTCGCCTATGATCAACGTGGTCACGGCGACTCCGCCGGAACGCATGGCCCGATGGCCATATCGCGCGCGGTAGGCGATTTAGAGAACGTCGTTGCATCGCTTGGTGAGATACCGTACGCGTTGCTAGGACACTCCTGGGGCGGCACCGTCGTTATCGAGGGTGGTCTTCGCATCGACGTGGATCGCGTCGCCGCAATCGATCCTGCGCTACGCCAACTCTCCGACGCCTGGTATGCGGAGTTCATCGAAGAGCTCGACGTACTCTTCGCCTTGCACGGCAATGACCGGGCGAAGAACATTCGTGAAGAGTATGCCGAGTGGCCGGAGATCGATCGTGAAGGCAAGGTTCACGCGGTCGCGACGATGACGACAGAGCCGATTGCACGCTTACGCGACGAGAACCCGCCGGCATCGTGGAACCTTCTGCCGGCCTTGATCGACTATCCCAAGCCGTTGCTGTTAGCGATGGCCGATCCGGCAGAGTCGATCAACAAGCAAGATGATCTCGTCGCTGTAGAACGCGACGGTGGGGACAACGTGGAGATCACGGTCTTCGAAGGCGAAGGCCACAATCTCCACCGTACCGGGTTTGCGCGGTTCATGCCGCGCTTGGAAACGTTCTTAGGCGGCGGGTGATTCGTAGTCAGCGGCAGCAACCAGCGGGCCGGCATCGCGGGGCTCGAAGCCGCATGAGCGGAGCAACTCCATAACAAGGGCCTTCGCGTCGGGGTCGTCCGCGCAGACATTCACGGGATCACCCGGGCTCGCATCTTGGGCGAACGCCTCGACGACATGTTGGGAGTTGAGCTTCAGAGCGACCTGCTCCGCGCCCGATTGCTTGCCTTCCGGTGCGTTGACGGCGTCGATGACGACCTTATCACCGATCGGACCCATCTGCACGACGGCCTTGTCGATCCGCTCCCAGGCGACTGCTAGCACGATAACGTCGGCGGCGGTGACCCGATCGTAGGGCACGCCGGAGGTGACCACCTCGTGCCCGCCGCCCGTTAGAACGCGGCCGAGGGCCTCCGCTCGCGGAGTGTTGCCGATGATTGCAATCTTCATGGGGCTTACATACCCACAAATGTCCCTTGGCTCCCCTGGTATCAGTATGGTACAATGGGTGTCTGCGTCCGACCCCTGCAGGGTCCGGCAAGCGGCAACGGTGGGAGCCCTTACGTGACAACGTGAGCAAGGCACCCTGCGTAAGCCCGCCGGAGACGGATGCACGGAGCACCAACCCTTGAGTCTCATCGACGTCAATAATTTCGATGCCATGCGCATCGGCTTGGCTTCACCCGAGCAAATTAAGGCATGGTCGTTCGGCGAAGTTAAGAAGCCCGAAACGATCAACTACCGCACGCTCAAACCCGAACGCGACGGCCTCTTCTGCGAAAAGATCTTCGGCCCGACCAAAGACTGGGAATGTCACTGCGGCAAGTACAAGCGCATTCGCTTTAAGGGTATGATCTGCGATCGCTGCGGCGTCGAGATCACCCGCGCGAAGGTTCGCCGCGAGCGCATGGGCCACATCGAGTTGGCCACCGTCAGCCACATCTGGTATCTCAAGGGCGTGCCGAGTCGTATCGGCATCTTGCTCGACATGTCGCCGCGCCAGCTGGAGAAGGTCATCTACTTCGCGGCGTACGTCGTTATCGATCCGGGCGACACTGCGCTCGGCAAACGCGAAGTGCTCTCTGAGCCCAAGTACCGCGAATCACGCACCTCGTTCGGCAACCGCTTCAAAGCGGGCATGGGCGCGGAAGCGATCCGCGAACTTCTGCGTGACATCAACCTGAAGAAGCTTCAGGAAGATCTGCGCAAAGAGTTCAAAGAGACGACCGGTCAGAAGCGCCTCAAAGCGATCAAGCGCCTTGAAGTCGTCGAAGCGTTCCTCGCCTCGGGCAACAAGCCCGAGTGGATGGTACTCTCGGCCGTTCCGGTCATCGCGCCGGAACTTCGTCCGATGGTTCAGCTCGACGGTGGCCGC
>CAJDXE010000002.1_pt1 | contig 46319 bp, 38 predicted proteins | sample 7391781 | NCBI WGS metagenome assembly CAJDXE01 (sample SAMEA7055730, study PRJEB34461) | soil metagenome | biome: terrestrial ecosystem; feature: Peninsula; material: soil | place: Antarctica | collected 2016
TCGAAGAAAAACAAGGGCCACGCAAGCGCGTGATCTTCGGTGTGGTCGGGGCGATCGTGCTGGTGCTCGCGCTGTGGCTCGGCATTCCGTGGTTGGCGTACGCACGTACCCACGAATCGACCGACGATGCTCGGGTCGACGCAAGCGAAGTGCTGATCAACAGTAAGATCTCGGAGCGCGTGAACGACATCGTCGTCTCCACCAATCAGGCTGTCAAGAAGGGTCAGCCACTGATCCTCCTCGACGCGACCGACGAGAATGCAAAGGTCGCGCAAGCACAGGCGAACTATGATCTCGCCGTCGCGAATCAGCGTACGCTGTCGTTGCAGGGCCAAGGCGGCGTAACTGCGGCATCCTCCGATGTCGGCGGATCGCAGGCGGGCGTGAGTGTGGCGCAGGCACAGCTGGCGGCAACGCAAGCACAGGTCCCGGCGGCGCAACAGGCCTACGATAAGGCTGCTGCTGATCTCGCACGCACCCAATCGCTGGTTACGACCGGCGACGTGCCTCGCGCGCAACTCGATGCAGCTCGTGCTCAGGCGGCTGCCGCCGCGGCGCAACTACATGCCGCACAGGCTCAGGTCGGCGTTGCAAGCGCGAGTATCACGGCCGCACAACAACGCGTTGGCTCGGCACAAGGTGGCTTGACCACCGCGCAAGGCCGATTGGCGCAGAGCACCGATCCGAGCCAGGTTGAGGCGGCGAAAGCCACGCTCGACCTCGCGAAGCAAAACCTCGCATACACGCGCATTTACTCGCCGATCAATGGATATGTCGGCGAGAAGAGCGTCGAGATCGGGCAGACCGTCGGCCCAGGCCTCGCGCTGATCACCCTGATTCCGGACGACATCTACGTCACCGCGAATTTCAAAGAGACGCAGCTCGGGGACATGAAGCCCGGCCAGGAAGTCGACATCAGCGTCGATGCCTATAAGGGCGTGAAGTTCACGGGAACCGTCGCTTCGATCAACCCGGCATCGCAAGGCACCTATGCGTTAGTGCCGGCGCAGAACGCAACCGGCAACTTCGTCAAAGTGACGCAGCGCATCCCGGTAAAGATTTACTTCGATAGGGGCTACGATGCAGCGAAGTATCCGATGCGCCCCGGCATGAGCGTTGTAGCCTCGGTGAAGGTTCGCTAGCATTACCGTGGCAATGCAACATGACGCAGGCGTAGAATACGGCCTGCGCAGGGTGCTCGTGACCATTGCGGTCATCACCGCGACCCTGTTGGAGATCGTCGACACGACGATCGTCAACGTCGCGTTGCCGAACATCCAGGGAAACTTCGGCGTTGCCGTCGATCAGGGCGCGTGGATCGTCACCGGTTACATCATCGCCAACGTGGTGGTTATTCCGTTGTCGCCGTGGCTTGCGGCGCGCTTCGGCCGGCGTCAATACTTCTTTGCTTCGGTCGTGCTCTTCACCATCGCTTCGTTGATGTGCGGCCTCGCCGGCTCGTTCGGTGCGCTGGTCTTCTGGCGCATCATTCAGGGCGTTGGTGGCGGCGGCCTTATCTCGACCGCGCAAGCGATCCTGCGCGACACCTATCCGTCGAGCCAGCAAGGTACGGCGATGGGCATTTTTGCGATGGGCGTTATCGTTGGTCCGGCCATCGGTCCGATTCTCGGCGGCTGGATGACCGACAATATCACCTGGCGTTGGGCGTTTTTCATCAATCTTCCGGTCGGCATCGCCTCGGCGACACTCGTCTGGAACTATCTGCGTAATATCGAGAAGCCAACGTTCCGTCCGCTCGACTGGGCGGGTCTCGGTCTGCTTGCGGCCGGGCTCGGGTCGATGCAATACGTCCTCGATCAAGGGCAGACATACGACTGGTTCGACGATCCGAATATTCGGCTCTTTACGTTCTTGTCTGTTGCTTGTATCGGCGGCTTCGTGTGGTGGACGTTGCGCTCGAAGATTCCGGTGGTCGATCTGCACGTGTTGCGCTTCCGCGAAGTTGCTGCGGGTAGCGTGCTGGGCATGGTGCTGGGCGTGAGCCTGTACGGTTCGGTCTTCGTCTTGCCGCAGTATCTGCAGAACTCGCTCGGCTTCACCGCGACGATGTCGGGCGAAACCATGCTGATGCGTGCAGTAGCGATCATGCTCTTTACGCCGATCACCGCGATTCTCGCGCAAAGCGGGAAAGTCGATCAGCGCATCTCGATCTTTGTAGGATTCATCTTGCTCGGAGTCTCCAACTGGATACTCGCCGACGTCACCACCCCGGGTGCGGACTTCGGCGTCTTCTTCTGGGCGCTCGTGATTAGCGGCATCGGTCTCTCGCAGATCTTTGTACCGCTCTCACTCGCCGTGCTCGGCGGCCTTCCGAACAAGGAGGTCCCGGCCGCAAGCGCGTTCTTTAACCTCTCGCGTCAGGTCGGCGGCAGCATCGCAACTGCCGTGTTGGTCACGGTGCTGATACGCGGCATCGCCATCCATCAAGACCAGCTCTCTGCGAGCATTACGCAGAGCCAGCCGGCGACGGCGCAGTACCTGCAGTCGGCACCCAATCGTGCCGTTGCGCTCATGAACTTAGAAAACATCGTCGCCCAACAGGCGACGGTGCAAGCCTTTGCCGACACCTCGCGGTGGGTCGCGATCATTTCGATCGGGCTCGCACCGTTGGTGCTTTTGATGAAGCGACCGCGCATGCATGGCGCGCTGCTTCCGATCGAATAGGAGAACCCCGTGTCCAATCGTTTCTGCTCGTCCTTGGTAATCGCCGCGATGCTTTCGTCGTCTGGTATCGCGCTTGCCGCGCCGGCATCACCGCCGGTCCCGACAGTCGCACCGGGTTACGTTGCACCGGATGTTTCGCCGAGCCCACCGGAGCTCGTCGGCATCACGTCACAGCCGTTCGTCGGCATCACGTTGCAAGACGCGATCGCCATGGCTCTGCTGAAGAACCCGGACCTCGCCGTCTCGGCCGCCAACGCACGGATCGCCGGCTATCAAATCGCGGCGGCCAAGGGCGCCTACGATGTGAACTTCATGCTCGAGCCTTCGGTGACGCATGTCTCCGAAGCACCGCAGAACGCTTTCTTCGCCGGACCGAGCTTCGGCGATATCATTCAAAATCATCAGACGATTCAGACCGGTGTCCAGGGCATCACGCCGGGTGGCCAGCAGTATAGCGCGAGTTTCTCGACCAGCCGCGTCGACGACAACACGATTATCAACGCGTTTGATCCGAGCTATCAATCGGCGTTCTCGCTTTCACTTTCGCAACCACTGTTGCGCAACGCCGGCATGAACCCGGCCCGTCACCAGATCGAACTGGCGACAATCGGCGCTGATGCCGCGCAGGCGCAGACGCTAGCGGCCGCCTCGCAGACGATTGCAACCGTCGAGAACACCTACTGGGATCTCGTCGCCGCTTGGCGTGCTGTCGCGATTCAAGAAGAAGCGCTCAAAGAGGCGCAGGCCCAGCAAGGTTCGACCGCGCGTCTTGCTAAAGCCGGCGCAGCCGCAAACATCGACTCGGTCGAAGCGACGGGGCAAGTCGCCATGTTCCAAGACAACGTCTACTCGGCGTTGCAGAATGTGGCGTCGTTGCAGAACGGTCTCAAGAGCCTGATCGTCACCGATCCGGCCGATCCGATCTGGCGTGCCAACCTGGTGCCGACCTCGTCGGTGTTGAACTTACCGCCCGCGCCGCAACTCGATGCGGTGATCGCCACCGCCGTGCAGCAGCGCCCCGAAGTGCGACAGATCGCCGATATGCGCCAACAGGCCGATGCCAATGCGCGGTTCGCGAAGAACCAAGCGAAGCCAAAGCTCGACGTGCAAGCCGGTTATACCAGCAACGGCTTCGCCGGGATCGTCATTCCCGCAAACCTCAATCCGCTCGGTGGTCCGGCTCCCGTCGTCCCACCCTACTTAATCGGTACCGGTGGTCAGTCGATCAGCAACGCGTTCTCGGGCAAGAACCCGACCTACAATCTCGGTGTGGTCCTGAGCACGCCGCTCGGCAACACCACGGCGAAGGCGGATCTCGCGATTGCGGCCGAGCAGCAACGCATCGCAAACATCGAGACCACCGGCGTCTATCAGCGGATTCAAACGGAGTCGCGCAACGCGGTCCAGCTCTACAACACGGCGCTCGCGCGTCTGTCGGCGGCCCGGACCTCGCGCTCGACCGCCGAGCAAGTCTATGCAAGTGAGAACCGCAAGTTCCACAACGGCGTCTCGACCACGTTTCTGGTGCTCCAGCGCCAAGTCGAACTGCAACAGGCCCGGGGCCGCGAGCTGCAGGCTCAGACGGATCTCAATAAAGCGGTGGTAGAATTGCAACGGGTTACCGGAAACATTCTGACCGAGAACAACGTTACCGTACCGAGCCTCGGAGGAGGGGCGTCGAAGTGACCGCGATAGGCTACACCAAAGCGCGCATGTTCAGACGCTCACACAAGAAGCTTAGCGAGAGAAGCGCAGTGCTCTATGCCCGTGAGCTCGAGCGCTGGAGCAAACGCACCAGCATCCGCTAAAAACGAAAGGCGCCGCCGAGAATGCGGGGCCTTTCGTTTTTCATAATCTCGAGCGGCGACGCTCGGGGCGGGGCGGAAGCTATTTCTTGGTGAGCATTCCGGCGGCTAGGTCGTCGACGAGCCAGATGAGTTGGCCGCTTGCGGGGTTCACGATCTGGATTGGGCATTTCGTCGGGTTGTAAACGCCCTCGCGGGCTTGGGCGAGGGCGGCAGATTTAGTTGAGCCTTCGGTTGCGATGGCGACGACGCGCGCGCCGTTGATGATCTCCGGTGTGATCGAGAGCCGGCTCGTCTGCGTTGCTTGCGAGTAGGTTACGCGTACCAGATGACCGGAGTCGGTCAGGGGATCGATACCGGGGAAGAGCGAGGCGGTATGGCCGTCGTTGCCCATGCCGAGCATAAGAAAGTCGAGCACGAGATATTCGCCGAGGTCGTCCCGCAGAATCTTCGCATACTCTTGGGCGGCTGTGGTCGGATCGATCTCGCCACGCATACGGTGAATGTTCGCCCGAGGAATCGGTACGAGCGAGAGCAATGCATCGAAAGCGTTCTTGTAGTTCGAGAGTGGATCGTCGGGCTTAACGCAGCGCTCGTCACCGAAATAGACGTAGACGTCGTCCCACAAGACGCGCTTGGCGAACTCGTCGCAGGCGAGCAATGCGTATGCCGCCATCGGGGTCGTGCCGCCGGCGAGCGCCACGTAGAATCCACCGCGCTCGGTGATGGCGGTCTCCGCTTCGTTGACAAAAAGCTCGGCCAGGCCGCGTGCCAGCGCTTCGGCGCTGGGAAAGCGGTCGAGGCGCCCAAGGTCGCGCTCGGTCATCGGTACTCCTAACTTAGGCCGGATGTGCGAGGATGGCGCCGATCGCTTCGATGGTGGCGCGGTAGACGTCGGTCGTTTGCGGCGCGAGGATCGCGCGTTCGACCAAGGCGATGATCGAGAGGTCACGCAACGTCTCGCAATGCTGCTCGCGAGCGTTCGCGCCTTCGACCGTGAGGCAGACGACCAGATCGTTTTCGTTCTGCAGTACGGCACGATAGGTCGAGCTCTTTGAAGAGAGTGCGACCTCGTAGATGCGGCGCGGCTTGCCGTGCGACCGTAGTTCGGTTTCGACGGCACCGGGCTTCCACCCTAAGCGGCTGGCGAGCCAACCAAGGAGGTAGTATTGCTCGGCCGGTGACCCGGCGGTGATCATCACCTTTTCGATGCCGCCAAGATCACCGGCGAACTTCGGATCGTCGAAGAAGGTCGCGATCATCTCTTTCCACGGGCGTAGGCGCAAGTAGGCCAGGTCCTGGACCTTGAAACGTTTGCTTTGCGCGAAGAACGCAATGAGCTCACGCAGTGCCGAGAGATCGCCACTGCCGCGTGATGAGTCCAGCACGAGCGAATCGGCCAGTTCGTTGAGTGGAATGAAGTTCGGGTCGCGCACGCTCTCGCGTCCGGCCCAGAAGAGCACGGTCGGCACGCCCGGCACAACCTGCGCATGCGCGCGCGACTTACGTTCCCCAGGCGAAAGATCTTTGTCCTCGGTTGCATCGACGAGCACCAGTCGCGCGCAGTGCTTCTCGCAGAGTGCGGTCGAACGTTCGCGCGCCTCATCGAGGATCGCCGGATCATCGACGTAGACGATGAAGGTCATCGTCGCAGCCGTTGCACCGGTGCTCACAGCGTACGCCAATCATCGAAGAGTTGACTTGCACCGTATGGGCCTTGGCTCCCCGCACCGTAGTTCGGGAAGGTCGGGGTCGCATTCTCCCACGATTGTAGAATCGGGCTGACGATCTCCCAGGCGCGTTGCACCGCATCCCAACGGGTGAAGAGCGTCTGGTCACCGCGCATCGCATCGGCGATCAACCGTTCGTACGCGGGCGGCGATTGCACACCGAAGCCGCTGCCGTAGTTGAAGTCCATCGAGACGGTGCGGATGTGGCTCTTCTGTCCCGGTACCTTCGCCTCGAAACGCAGCGAGAGACCTTCGTCGGGCTGAATCTTCACCACCAACACGTTCGGATCGATCGCATCGGTGTTCTCACCGTAGAGGCGGTGAGGGATGTGCTTGAAGGTCACGGCGATCTCCGAGACCTTGCGCGCGAGACGTTTGCCGCTACGCAGGTAGAAGGGCACGCCGGCCCAACGCCAATTATCGACGAAGAGTTTGACGGCGGCATAGGTCTCGGTATTTGATTGCGGATTGACGTCGGGCTCGGTGCGATACGAAACGACCGGACCGCTGTCGACAATGCCTGCGTCGTATTGGCCGCGTACAGCCATCTTCGGCACGTCTGCGAGCGGCGGCGCCTGAATCGAGGCGAAGACCTTGAACTTCTCGTTGCGAATGGCGTCGGCGTCGGCGGTCGCCGGCGGTTCCATCGCGACCAACGCGAGCAGGTTCATCACGTGGTTCTGAATCATGTCGCGCAGTGCACCGGCACTGTCGTAGTAGCCGCCGCGGCCTTCGACGCCGAGCGTCTCAGCTGCGGTGATCTGTACGGACGAAACGTAGTTGCGGTTCCAAATCGGTTCGAAGATGACGTTGGCAAATCGTAGCGCCATGATATCTTGCACCGGCTCTTTGCCGAGATAATGATCGATGCGGTAGACTTGGCTCTCGTCGAAGACCTTTTCGACTTCACGCTGCAAAGCGCGCGCTGAATCAAGATCGGTTCCGAACGGCTTCTCGACGACGACGCGAGTCCAACCCTTTGGATTGCTACGCGGGTCGAGCCCGGACTTTTGAATCTGATCGACGATACCCGGAAAGACCGAAGGCGGCGTGGCGAGGTAGAAGACGCGGTTGCCGCCGGTCTTTAAGTTGGCGTCGTTTTCATCGAGGATCTGTTTAAGTTGTAAGAAGTGCGAGGTGTCACCGAAATCAGCGGTGACGTAACGAATGCACTTGGCAAAGTCGTCCCACATCGCGCCTTCCGGCTTGGCGCCGTAAGCGAACTGATCAAGTTGCTCTTTGCAATATGCGCGGAAACCGTCGTCATCGTATTTGGAACGCGCGAAACCGACGAGCGCGAAGTTCGTCGGTAGCATCCCCTTCTGGCGCAACTCGTAGATCGACGGCAAGAGCATGCGTTTGAACAAGTCACCGCTAGCGCCGAAGAAGACGATCGTACACGGGTCGGCGATGCGCTGGGAGTCGAGCCCCTCGCGCAACGGGTTGGGGGCCGTTGCAGTCACTTGCCCTCTTTCTTTATGGCATGTCCGCCGAACTGATTGCGCAATGCCGCGATTACTTTAGCGCTAAACGATTCGTCCTGGCGCGAGGTAAGACGAGCGAGGAGCGAAAGGGTGATGACCGGCGCGGGAACGTTTTCGTCGATCGCCGCTTGCACCGTCCAACGGCCTTCGCCGGTATCGTCGACATAGCCGCGAATATCGGCGAGCTTGGGATCATCTTTGAACGCGAGCACAGCGAGTTCGAGCAACCACGAGCGCACCACGCTACCATGGCACCACAACTCGGAGATCTGCTCCATGTCGAAGTTGAACTGGGACTTCTCGAGAATCTCGAAGCCCTCGCCATAGCCCTGCAACATCGCGTACTCGACGCCGTTGTGGACCATCTTGGAGAAGTGTCCTGCGCCTGCCGGTCCAACGTGGGCATAGCCCTTCGGCGGCGCAAGCGTGGTGAAGATCGGTTCGCAAGCCTTGACCTTGTCGGTGTCGCCGCCGACCATCAAGCAATAGCCCTCTTTGAGGCCCCACACGCCGCCACTGGTGCCGGCGTCAACGAGCGAGATGCCCTTCGCCTTGCAACGATCGTAGGCCGCGAGACCTTCCTTGTAGTTAGTGTTACCGCCGTCGATGATGATGTCGCCGTTGCCGAGCAGGGCACAGAGTTCATCGATGGTGTCGTCCGTCGGCTTGCCCGACGGTACCATGATCCACACGATCTTCGGCGAGCCGGTCAGTTTTCCGACGAGTTCGGCAAGAGAAGCGGCGCCTGTTGAGCCGCTCTCTTTTATCGTTGCGGCAACCGCGTCGGCGCTACGATCGAAGGCGACGACACTGTGCCCTCCCTGTTGCAGGCACGTGGTCATATTCGCGCCCATCTTTCCGAGTCCGACCATTCCGAGTTGCATGCTGTTCCTTATGCTTTCGTCGCCAGTGCGTCTTCGACCACGCCGATGAGCGCGCGCAGGGCCGCTTCGACGTTGCCATTTAGGTGGATGCGCGCGCCGCGGCGATCGCGCTTATCGAGGGATTGGAAGTCGCCCAGGGCCTGCGCGGCCTCGAGCGTGCGGAAGCCGACATTAAACGTCGGTACCGGCGGATCGGTCGGCGCATCGGCCACGATCTGCAATGCGACGATGGTATTCGGTCCGCCCTTATGCAGTTGCCCGGTTGAATGAAGGAAGCGCGGTCCGAAGCCGACGGTCGTCGCGACCTTCTTCGCATCGCGAATCTTCAAACGAAGTTCGCCTAGCAATGCCTCGTGCTTCTCATTGCGCGCGATGTAGGCCGTCAACGCGACATAATCGCCATCGGTAACCTGCGCGAGCAATGCCGCAATTGCTGCGTTTGCGTTGTTTGCGGTGACACTCTTGCTACCGGAAAGGTACGTGATGTCGAATGACGTCCCGGTGACGTTGGCTGCCGGCTCGCCGATCGAGCCTTTCGAGGCGAACTCCGCGAGCAGCGACTTGGTGAAGTCCTTCGACTCTTGCACGTTCGGCTGATCGAAAGCGTCGATCTCGAGGATCGATCCGGCGGCCGCCGTCGCGATCTCCCAGAGATAGAACTGTTCGCCGACATCGTAGGTGTCGTCCATCGCGAGACGCACGACCGGATGGCCGGCTGCTTCGAGCAACGCGAGTTGCGCGTCGATCTCGGCACAGCCGACGCCGCCGATCGTCGAACCGACGTTGACGAAGATGCGGTCGTTGCTGTAAACCGATGGCGCGCCGAGCGGCTCGCCCTCGACCGGGACGATGCCCTTGCCGAGTTTGCCGGTCGACTCCGCGATCAGTTGTTCTGCCCAGGCGCCGAATGCGCCGACCTTCGGATGCGTAACGATGGTGAGCTTGTTGCGACCGGCCTTGGCCGCGCCGCCGATCAATGCGCCGAAGATGACGCCGGGCGCGCTCTTCGTTACAACGGTCTTGGCGTTGCCGTGCATTTCACCGAGACCGCGATCAAGTAGGAGTTGTGCATCGTAACCGGCGATCGCCGCGGGTACCATGCCGAAGAACGAGAGCGCCGAGTAGCGCCCACCGATGTTCGGATCATTTTCGAAGCAGTCACGGAAGCCCGCGGCCTTTGCTTCGGCGGCGAGTGTCGTGCCGGGGTCGGTGATCGCGACGAAGTGCGAACCGGCGTTTGCGGCGCCGACGGCCTTCGCGACCTTTTCATGGTAGTAGGCGTAGTACGCGTTCGGTTCCGTGGTTGTGCCGCTCTTGCTCGCAACGATGAAGATCGTCTTAGCGACATCGATCTTCTCATCGAGTTCGGCGATCTGCACGGGGTCGGTCGAATCAAGCACGTGCAGGCGCGGATGGCCGGGCTGCGGTCCGAAGGTCTCGTGCAGAATGTCCGGTGCCAGCGACGAGCCGCCCATGCCGAGGACGACGGCATGCTCGAACGATGCAGTATCGGCGGCGAGCGCGCGGAGGCGCGGTACCGCTTCGGTCAGATGTTCGGGGATGTCGAGCCAGCCGAGTGCATGCGCGATGATCTCCGCGTGTGCCGGATCTTTTGACCACAGCGACGCGTCCTTGTTCCAGAGGCGTGTGAGAAAATCGCTTGCGACCAGGCCCGCGAGGGCCGCATCAAAAGGGTTTTGCGCCGCTCCTCCGCTGACGGCAACGCGCTCGACGCCGCCCGAGAGTTGCTTCTGTTTGCTGACGATTGCACCGAGCAATTGCGCGAACGAGTCGGAGAACGAGGCAACGCCGTCAACCTGCAGTTTGTAGGTGACGTCGTAGAGCGAAACGCCGGCGTCGGCGAGCGCCGCCGCGGTCGCATGAGCGGCGTCGAGATCGCTCTCGACAGTGTCGGCGACGACGGTGCCGTGATCGAGCAAGCCGGTAAGCGTCGCCGGCGGCATTGTATTGATGGTGTCGGGCCCGATAACCGTCTCCACGTACATCAAGTCGGGATACGACGGGTTCTTCGTCGAGGTGCTGGCCCAGAGTGGGCGCTGAACGGCGGCGCCGGCGGCCTTTGCTTTCGCAAATGCCTCGCCGTGGAAGAGTTCCTTGAATTTTTGATAGGTGAGCTTGAGGTTCGCAACGCCGATCTTACCGAGTAGCGGCTCGAGCGCGGTCTCGCCCTTGGCGATGCGATCACCGAGAATCTTATCTACGGCCGAGTCGATGCGCGAGACGAAGACGCTGTTGACCGAACGGAGCCGATCTACCGGCTTGCCTTCGGCGACGCGACGGTTGATGCCGTTGATGTATGCCTGTGCGGCCTTCGCATAATAGTCGACGGAGAAGATCAACGTGACGTTGATGTTGATGCCCTCGTAGATGCACTCTTCGATTGCCGGTACGCCTTCGTCGGTTCCCGGGATCTTTACCATCAGGTTCGGGCGATCGACGCGCTTCCACAAGGTCTTCGCCATCGCAATCGTGCCTGCCGTATCGTGCGCCAGGAGCGGTGAGACTTCGAGGCTGACAAAGCCGTCGTTACCGTCCGCCGAGTCGAATACGGGGCGGAAGGCATCGCAGGCGTTCTGGATATCTTGCACGGCGAGATCCCAGAAGAGTGCGTCGGGATCGGTCGTCGTGCCGATAAGCGTTGCGAGTTGTGCGTCGTAGTCATTGCCCGAACCGATCGCCTTCTCGAAGATCGTCGGGTTGCTGGTCATGCCGCGCAGGCCTTCGTCGATGAGGCGCTTGAGTTCGCCTGACGCGAACATACTGCGGCGGAGGTTGTCGAGCCAGACACTTTGCCCCGCAGCGAGCAGTTGTTGCAGTTGGTTACTCACGAAATCAAACTCCCTTAGTAGAAAACGCGAAGTGCTCGCGCGCGGTGCGCGCCACATCTTCGGCGGTGAAATGGAAGGCTTTGGCGATATCGCCGGCCGGCGCCGATGCGCCGAAATGATCAAGACCGAAGGTTACGCCGCGGTCGCCCGCCCAACGATGCCAGCCGAGCGTAGCGCCGGCCTCGATCGTGATGCGCGCGGTGATTGCCGGTGGCAACACCGCGTCGCGATAGGCTTGCGACTGGGCGGCGAAGAGCGTCATGCACGGCATCGAGACGACGCGCGTTTTCACACCGTCGGCATCGAGCAGTTTCTTAGCATCCATCGCCATACCGACTTCGGAACCGCTGGCGATGAGAATACAGTCAGCTGTCCCGCTCGCATCGGAGAGGACGTACGCGCCTTTGGCAACCGGTGCTTCGCGTTCGCCGAGGAAGGGCGTCTTCTGTCGAGTGAGGACAATCGCATAGGGGCCATCGGGGACGGTGACCGCGAGCTTCCATGCCTCGCGCGTCTCGATCGCGTCGGCCGGGCGAATCGTCGCGAGGTTCGGTACTGCACGTAGCATCGCGAGCTGTTCGATCGGTTCGTGCGTCGGGCCATCTTCACCAACGAAGATAGAATCATGCGTGAAGACGAAGATCTGATGCAACTTCGCGAGCGCTGCCAAGCGAATCGCAGGCTTCATATAATCGGAGAAGTTGAAGAAGGTCGCGCTGAACGGTAACAGGCTACCATGATAGACGATGCCGTTACAGATCGCGGCCATCGCGTGTTCACGTACGCCGAAATGTATGTTGCGCCCGGCATACGAGCCCGGCTGGAAATCGCCCTGGCCCTTGAGATAGGTCTTCGTCGACGGATCGAGGTCGGCGGAACCGCCGACGAGTTCCGGCAACGATGCGGCGATCGCGTTCATCACGGCGCCGCCGGACTCGCGCGTTGCGGTCGCTCCGGTCTTCTCATCGAAGGTCGGCCAAGGCAGCGCCGGCAGCTGCTTTGCCGCGATGCGCTCGAACTGGGCAGCGAGACCAGCATTGTCGTTCTTCCACGCGGCATAGGTGGCGTTCCATGCATCTTCGAGCGCTACGCCTTTTGCGCCGGTCTCGCGGTAGAACGCGAGCACGTCGTCGGGAACATAGAATGCCGGCTCGAGCGGCCAGTCAAGACGTTCTTTCGTCTTGATGGTGTTCGCCGCACCGAGCGGCTCGCCGTGCGCTTTGTTCGTATCTTGCTCCGGCGAGCCAAAGCCGATGTGTGTGCGGATCGCGATGAACGAGGGGCGATCGGTTACGTTCTTCGCCGTCTCGATCGCTTGACCGATGACGTCGGCGTCGTTGGCGTGCGCGATGTCGACGATCTGCGTATGCCAACCAAGCGCATCGAACCGGGTGATATGATCATCCGTGAACGTAACGTCCGTAGGGCCGGCGAGCGAGACGCGGTTGTCGTCGTAGAGTGCGGTGAGTTTGCCGAGCTTGAGATGGCCGGCCAGCGACGCCGCTTCTTGGCTGATGCCTTCCATTAAGTCGCCGTCGCCGCAGAGCATGTAGGTGTGGTGGTCAACGATGGTATGTTCGCCGCTGTTATACGTAGCGGCGAGATGTGCTTCGGCGACGGCCATGCCGACGGCATTTGCGAAGCCTTGTCCGAGCGGACCGGTGGTCGCCTCAACGCCTGCGGTGTGACCGAACTCCGGATGTCCCGGCGTCCTGCTACCGATTTGACGAAACGCTTTCAGATCATCGAGGCCAAGATCATAACCGGTGAGGTAGAGCAACGAATAGAGCAACGCCGAGCCATGACCGGCAGAAAGCACGAAACGATCGCGGTCAAACCAGTGCGGATCCTTTGCGTTGAACTTCAGGTGCCGCGTCCAGAGCGCGTATGCCATACCGGCGGCTCCAAGCGGAAGGCCAGGATGGCCGGAGTTTGCCTTGTCGATCGCATCGACACTTAAGAATCGGATGGCATTGATACGTTGCTCGTCGGCCGGGGTATTGGGCACGAAGACTCCTCGTTCGGCAAAGGACGCGTTAAGGTTTCCCGGAGGGGAAACGGCTCTATTCCTCGCGCGTCCCATCTTTTCTTACCCAATAACGACCCTCATCGTGAGGGTTAGGTGTGGCGTACATTATTATTAGGAAAGACTAATAAGCCTCGTTCTCGGTATTAGTACAACCTGCATCACGGTGCCCCCAACCGAAAGCCGGGCGCGCGAGGCCTCCCGTCGAAACGACGGCGCGATGAACTTCGTGGAACTGCAGCACGCGATCGAGACGTTGGTCGCCGATCCCTCCGGCGTAACCGGTGAGGCCGGAGCCGCCGTAGACGAGGTGATCGAAGCGCTCGATACCGGCGCATTGCGGGTCGCCGAGCCGACCGCCGATGGTACCTGGGTTACTCACGCGTGGGTGAAGCAGGCGATCCTGTTCTACTTTCGTCGCCGCGGGAACGCCTGGATGGGGCATCCGAACGGCGATGCGCCGGCGTTTTACGACAAACTTCCAGTAAAGCGCAACTATGACGCGCTCGGCGTGCGCTGCGTGCCGCCGGGTGTTGCGCGCTATGGATCGTTTCTCGGCAAGGGCACGATCTTGATGCCGGGCTACGTGAATATCGGCGCCTACGTCGATGAGGGCTCGATGGTCGACACCTGGGCGACGGTTGGATCATGCGCACAGATCGGCAAGGGCGTCCACCTCTCCGGCGGCGTCGGTATCGGCGGCGTCTTAGAACCCGCGCAAGCATCGCCGGTGATCATCGAGGACGGCGCATTCGTCGGCTCGCGTTGTATAGTCGTCGAAGGCGTGCATGTCGAACGTGAAGCGGTGCTCGGCGCCGGCGTGGTGCTCACGGCATCGACCCCGATCGTGGACGTCCGTGGTAGTGAAGCGGTAACGACCAAGGGCCGCGTGCCCGCGCGAGCCGTGGTGATCCCGGGTACGATTCCAAAGATGTTTCCCGCGGGCACGTACGCTGTTCCGTGTGCGCTGATCATCGGCGAACGCAATGCTTCGACCGACAAGAAGACCTCACTCAACGACGCGTTGCGCGACTTCGGCGTCTCTGTCTAGTATGAATCCACGTGTCGTAGGTATCCCAGGCTCACTGATCCGGCAGATCGCGGCGAAGCGCCGGCCGGACTCGATCGATCTCGGCCTCGGCGAGCCGACGCTGCGTCCGACGCAACGCTACCTCGATGCCGCGATGGGCGACGTGCGCGCCAACGGACTCAAATATAGCGTGAACGCCGGTATGCTCGATCTGCGCATCGCTATTGCGGAGCACTACGGTTATCCTGATCTGAGCCGGCCCGACAACGTCTGTGTTACGACCGGATCGCAAGAAGCGATGTATGTGGTGATCAAGACGCTGCTCGATCCGGCGACCGATGAGTTGCTCGTCGTCGAGCCGGCCTTTCCGTCGTACGTGAAGATGGCCGTACTTGAAGGCATCGCTGTTCGTCAAGTGGCGATGCGGGCCGAAGACGGCTTCGCCTTCGATACCGAGCGCATCCTCGCGGCGATCGGTCCACAGACGCGCGCGATCGTCATCTGCTCGCCGTGCAACCCGACCGGGCGAGTGCTCCGCGCGAGCGAAGCCTTAGCATTAGTGACGGCGCTAAAGAAGCGGCCGGGCGAGCCGATCTGGCTGATTCATGACGAGATTTATCGCGAGCAGATGTTCGTCGACGACTCGTCGGAACTGGCACGTATCTATCCGCAGACCATCGTCACCAACTCACTCTCGAAGAGCAACGCGCTGACCGGCCTGCGTCTTGGCTGGTTTATCGCGCCGGCGTCCTTGGTCGAGCAAGCGGTCAAGATGCACGGATGGCTGGTTTCGTGCGCCGATACGTTCGGGCAGTACGTCGCACGGCATATCTTCGCCGATCCGGACGGGATTCACGAGCACGTGGAGTGGTATACCGAGCAACGCGATGCCGTGGTCGCGGCGCTGCGCGAAGCCGGGCTTCCGTTTGCGCCGGTCGACGGTTCGTTCTACGCTTGCGTGCGTTTACCGGAGGGCGCGAACTCGTTGCATACCGCGATCGAGCTCGCCGACGATATGAATGTCATCGCCATCCCCGGCAGCGCCTTCGGCGAAAGCATAGAAGGCTGGCTCCGCTTGAGTTGGGTCGCCGATATCGCCACCGTTCGCGAAGGCATCAAACGCATCGCGGAGTATTGCAGGGGCTAACCGACCTCTACGAGTTCGGCGACGCTTTCGGGTGCTGGGATGGTGTGCCCGTAGCGCGCCCTAACCAACCCAAACGGTTTGGATGTTGACGAAGGCGTGGACGCCGAAGGCGCTGAGTTCGCGCCCATAGCCGCTCTTTTTTACGCCGCCGAACGGAACGCGCGGATCACTTGCGACGATCGCGTTGACGAAGGCGCTTCCGCTCTCGAGCCGCGCGGCGAGTACTTCACCGGCGGCGATATCGCGGGTCCACACCGAACCACCAAGTCCGTAACTGCTGCTGTTCGCAAGTTCGACGGCATGGTCATCATCGCGGGCGCGCGTAATCGAAGCGGCCGGGCCGAAGACCTCCTCATCGAACATGCGCATGCCGGGAAGCACGTCGACGACGATCGTCGCCTCGTAGAAGAAGCCCGCTCCGGCTCGTGCTTTGCCACCGGTGATGAGCCGCGCGCCGGCGGCGACGGTATCGCGAATCTGCGCATCCATCGTCGTACGAAGATCTTCGCGCGCAACCGGGCCGAGGCCGGTCGTATCTTTGCCGGGATCATCGAGGACGAGAGCGCGAGCACGCTGCGCAAACCGTTCGATGAAGGCATCGTAGACATCGGTATGAACGATGAAGCGTTTGCCCGCGATACACGATTGGCCGTTGTTTTGAAAACGCGCGGTAATCGCCGAAGCGGCGACCGCATCGAGATCGGCGTCCGCACGCACCACGAACGCATCGGAGCCGCCGAGTTCGAGCACGCACGGTTTGAGCGCCGCACCGGCTGCCGCACCGACGGCGACGCCTGCGCGTTCGCTTCCGGTCAAGGTTACGGCCGCGATGCGCGGGTCGGCGATCAATGCGTCGGTCGTCTCGTAGTCGGCGAGGATGGTGGAGAAGAGGCCCTGCGGCGCTCCGGCCTCGGCGAAGATGCGCTCGATCTCGAGCGCACAGCGGGTGGTGTTGTCGGCGTGCTTGAGAACGACGGCGTTGCCGGCCGCGATTGCCGGGATGACGGCGCGAGCAACCTGCCAATAGGGATAGTTCCACGGCATGATCGCAAAGACGACGCCGAGCGGGCGAAACGCCACGTAGCTTTTGCGCGCGGATGAGGCCATGGGCGAATCCGCGAGTAACTCCGCAGCGTGGTCGGCGAACCAATCGCAGCAGCTCGCGCACTTTTCGACCTCGGCGCGGGCCTGCGCGATCGGCTTTCCCATCTCCCGTGTCGCCGTCGCCGCAAGGCTGTCTCGCTCTGCTCGTAACCGCGAGCCGACGGAGCGAAGCAGGCTTGCGCGTGTGTCGAGCGTGCTTTGCGCCCATGCCCGCGAGGCGGCGCGAGCCACATCGAGGGTCATGCCGATGCCGCTCGCAGAGGCGTAGTCGAAACGTTCGATCTGTAGGCCCGTGTTGGGATCAACGGTCGCGAACGACATGACTACAGCGACTGATCCGACCACGATCCGCGCGGGCCCGCGAAGATCTCGATGAAGTTGTCGGCGTAGATATCCGTCTTTGCCACGCGCTCAATATCGGCAGCCGTGATCTTGGCGTACCGTTGCTGGAGCGTCTGATAGTAGTCGAGCGGCAGACCATTCGAAGCGATGTCGAGGAGTTCGCCCGCCTGGCCGTCGGCAGAGGCTTCGGCGAGAAGCGCCTGACTCGTCAATCGCGTCTTTGCTTCGAGGAGTTCGGTTGCGGTGACCGGTTCGTTTTGCATACGCGTGATTTCGTCGCGTACGATCTGGATCGCGCGTGGCACGTTGGCCGGCGCGGCCGAGAGCTCGATGCGGAAGTCGCCGCGGCTCGCACTCGCGTTGGTATCGGTGTCGACACCGTAGACGAGACCGCGCCTCTGTCGCAACGATTGCCAGAGCCGCGATTCGAACGCGCCGGCGCCGCCGAGGATCTGGCTCATCAGTTGGAATGTATCGTAGTCGGGATCGTTGCGCGCGAGCGACGGCTGGCCGAGGCGGACGGCGACTTGGTTTGCGTCGGTGCCGATCCAGTTGTGCCCACCGGTTGCCGCGGGGTACGGCATGGACGTTGTATCGGGCCGCGGACCGTCGTTGGTCCATCCGCCGAAGGCGGCGAGCATCGCGGCGTGCACCTTCACCGGATCGACGTCGCCGACGATCGCAATCGAGGTGAGGTCGGGGCGCCAGTACTCCTTGGCATAGTCGACGACATCGTCGCGAGTCAATCCCGCGACACTCTGCTTGCTCGCGAAACGCAGTCCGGGATCGTTCGGCGACATCAAGAGATTCTTGTAGGAGCGTTCGACCAACACCGAGGCGAGGTCGTTCTCGGAGGAGAGGCTGTTGGCGAGTTGACCGCGTTCGAGTTGAAACCACGAGTCGGGGAACGACGGATGCATCTCACCGTCGGCGATGATCTTGAGGATCGCATCGAAATCCGGCGCCATACCCTGAGCGCCGAAACTTGCGCCAGTATTGACGAAGGCACCGAGATCATCGGTTGTACGGTGTCGATCATCGAATGAGTAGTTGGCGCTACCATAGTCGGCGACCGCAGATGCGAGGCGGGCGACGCCCTCTTGCCCGGAGGGCTCGAACGATGCATTCGATTTGATTATGCCTTTGAGTAGAAAGGTCGGTCGATCGTGTTTCTCTTGAATTACGACGCGTAAGCCGTTCGGAAGCGTGAACGCAACCGGCGCGAGCTTACTACGCACCGTCGATGGCTTATCGACGATCTTCGCGATCGCAGTGGGTACGATGACCGGCCCGCTCGGCTCGCGGGACGAGAAGTTATCGGTAATCGTCGCATCGCTCTTGTTCGACGATCCGCGCGATGGCGCATCGTTCGGACGCAGATGGCCGATCACGGTCGGTTTTGCGAGATACTGAGCGGCGGTAGCGGTGAGATCGGCGGGTGTCAGCGCGCCGATGCGCCGGTCTTCGTCACCGATCTTCTCGCCGACAATGCCGTAGGTGTAACCGGCCGTATCGCCGAGTCCCTCGATCGAGTCGCCACTGAAGGCGCGTTCGGCAAGGGTCATCGTTGTCGCGCTATGCGCGAGTTGCGGCGAGACGCCGTTCTTGATGAGGTTGTCCATCGTAGCTTGGAAGACGGTCTGGGCTTCGTTTGCGGTGTGGCCGGGGTTAAGCACGATAAAGACGTCGAGCAATCCACCTTGGAGCTGGGTGTCGGAGTTTGCTTCAACCGCAAGCGCGATGTTTGTCTGCACCAGTGCTTGGTAAAACGGTGAACGTTGGTTCTCGATCAAGGTCGAGAGCGTCGAGATGGCGGCTTCGCCCTTCTCGGTATCGCCCGGAACGGCGTAAGCGAGTGCCAATACTTCGAATGGGAACGGAAACTCCGCTTCGACCACTTGGCCGGACGCTGCGTGTGGGCTAACCGTCGAACGTACCGGGAGTTTCTTTGCCGGAATTGCGCCGAAGTAGTGCTTCACCTTCGCAAAGACGGCGGTGTGGTTGACATCGCCTGCGATCACGAGCGCCGCATTGTTCGGTGCGTACCACTCGTGGTAGTATTTCGCGATATCTTTGGCCGTCGAGCCTGCAACGTCGGCGCGTACGCCGATCGGCGTGCGACCGTGCGGATCGTTCGGGTATGCTGCTAAACGGACGCGCGAGAGCAGATTGAAGAACGGCGATGAATCGTCGCCGTCGAGTTCACTGAGGACGGCGCCCTTCTCGATGTTCCAGTCTTGCTGGCGCAAGAGCGCATGCTGCATACGATCGGCTTCGAGATAGAGGCCGACGTCGAGCCGGTCTGCGGGAACGGTGAAATAAAATTGCGTGTAGTCATAGTTCGTCTGCCCGTTCATCTCGGCGCCGAGGCGAGCTACCGTATCGAGCAGTCCGCCCGCCGAGACGTTTGAGGTTCCGCGGAACATCATATGTTCGAGCGCGTGAGCGAGACCGGTCTTGCCCGGCGTCTCCTGGAGCGAACCGAAGCGATACCAGGTCGCGACCTGTACCACAGGCGCACCGCGATCCTCGACCACGATTACTTCGAGCCCGTTCGCCAACGTCGTCGTGTAGACGCTCTTGTCGATCGACGCGGCACCGGAACTTTGGGCACTGCTCGCAGCGGGCAGGAGGGCAAGCGCCAACGCAAGCGTGGCGAGGATGGAGCGAACGAACACCGTCAAGAGACTCCTAAATAGTAGTTGGCAGTAGCGACGACCGCGTCGCGGGGAAGGCAGCCGATCAACTCGGCCCGGAGGATGCGGACGCCGCGAGCGACCGCGAGGCGACGAACCGTCTCGAACACTCGATACAACGGAGTTGCATGGTACTTCGTAACGTTGAGCGAGACCTGAACCGTCTCGGCGTCGAGACGAAGCCCCAGTGCGCGCAGGGTACGTAGCCCGCCGTCGCGCTCGCGGACGATCTTTGCGATCTCTCGAGCGACCGCCAAGTCGCCGGTCGCGAGGTCGACGTTGAACGCGATGAGGATCTCGCGCGCGCCGATCGCAATCGCGCCGGCGGACGGGTGCCCGGCCTGCTCCCCAGTGTCCGGCCCGTCGTCACGGGCGACCAAGCCTTCGAAGCCGCCACGACGGACCTGTGGCAAGGTTCTACCTGCGCTCGAGGCCGCATCATAGTAGTAGGACGGTACGCGATAGCGCTGCCAAATGCGTTCGCCCGCACGGTGCGCTAGCGCCGCAGCCTGGGCGAGCGTTGCATCGCCGAGCGGAACGAACGGCAGTACATCTAGCGCGCCGATACGCGGATGCACGCCGTCGTGCCGGCGCAGATCGATGCGTTCGGCGGCGACGCCGGCAAGTTCGATCGCCGCATCGACGAGTACGTCGCCGCTCCCGAGGATCGTCAGCACACTGCGATTGTGGGCGCTATCACTGGTGCGGTGGATCACCCGCGCTCCGGTCATCTCGACGGCGTTAACGCAGGCGTCGATCGTCGCTAGGTTGCGCCCCTCCGAGAGGTTGGGGACGATCTCGAAGATCACCGGGCGAAGGCGGCCTGCATCGCTTGTGCGATGTCCGGCGAGTTCTGCGGCGTGTAGAGCGTGGTGTAACCGAGTTTGCGCGCTTCTGCGTCGCGGCGCGGCCCGGCGCTTACGGCGCGCAGTTCGCCGGAGAGCCCGAGCTCGCCGTAGGCTGCGGTGTCGGGCGCAAGCGGGATATTGCGAAACGACGAGGCGATTGCCAGTGCGATGCCAAGATCGGCGGCGGGTTCGTTGACGCGCAATCCGCCGGCGACCGAAGCGTAGACATCTTGCGAGCCGAGATTCATGCCGACGCGACGTTCCAGCACCGCGAGGATCATCGCGAGGCGACCGGGATCGACGTTGTTCGCCAGCCGCCGTGGCGTACCGTAACTCGTCTCACCGACGAGTGCCTGTATCTCGATCAGCACCGGGCGCGAACCGACGATCGACGCGACGACGCACGAACCGCTCGGGCGCACGCCACGATGCGAGAGAAAAAGCTCGGAGGGATTGGCGATCTCGCGCAGGCCGTCGTCATGCATGCCGAAGACGCAGATCTCGTCGATCGAGCCAAAGCGATTTTTGTAGGCGCGCAGGATGCGATAGTCGCCGCTGTTCTCGCCTTCGAAGTAGAGGACGGTATCGACGAGATGTTCGAGCAAACGCGGTCCGGCGATCGCGCCGTCCTTGGTGACGTGCCCGACGATGAAGGTCGCGCAGTCGGTGCGCTTGGCATACTCGACCAGCGCCTGTGTACAGTCGCGAATCTGCGCGACGCTACCGGCGTACGATTCGGATTCCGGCAACCACACCGTCTGGATCGAATCGACGATCAACGCAGCCGGTGCGATCCCATCGAGGCGGTCGAGCACCGCGCGTAGATTCGTCTCGGGATAGACGAGCAGATCGGTATCGATCTTCAGGCGCGCGGCGCGCAACTTTACTTGCGCGGCGGACTCTTCGCCGCAGACATAGACGACGGTTCCGATCTCGGCGAGACGCGCGGCGATCTGTAGGACCAACGTCGATTTACCTGCGCCGGGAGGGCCGCCGATAAGGGTGAGGCTACCGGGGACGAGCCCTCCACCGAGGACGGCGTCGAACTCGGGAAGGCCGGTCTTGATGCGCGAGACCCTGGACGATTCGATTGCACCGAGTGGAATCGGCTCAACGCCACCACGAGCACGTGCGACGCGGGCAATGCCGCCCTTCGCTGCCGGCACGGAGAAGGGCCGCTCGTCAAAGGTGTTCCACTGCGCGCACTGCGGGCAACGCCCGAGCCACCGCGCGGATTCAAAACCACAGCCGGAACAGAAGAAGACCGCTCGCGCTTTCGCCATCGCGGCGTGGTTCGCGAAGCGAGGCCCGTCCCCATTGGCGGGGCGGGACCGCGATGGCCGCGAAAGCGCGGCCTCGTGAATCCACCCCTCCAAATCGCGATCGACGGCCCGGCGGCCTCCGGCAAGACGACGGTCGCCCGCAAACTCGCCGACCGTCTCAAGATCCTTTATCTCGATACCGGTGCGATGTATCGCGCGCTCGCCTATGAAGCGCTGCAGACCGCCACCGACGCCGACAACGAGCCCGCGCTCGTACGCCTCCTCCATAGTCGCGCCGTGCACGTCGCGTCCGACGCTACCGCACCCCTCGGCTTCCGCGTCTTTGCCGGCTCGCAAGAACTCGGCGAGGAGGATCTGACCTCGAACGAAGTGACCGCGATCGTCTCGACGATTGCCAAACATCCGTTGGTACGCGAGGCGATGGTCGATGAACAGCGTCGTATCGCAGGCGAAGGCCCGGCGGTGATGGCAGGCCGCGATATCGGCACGGTCGTTCTCCCGCACGCCACCGTGAAGATCTTCCTTACCGCCAGCGTTGCCGCGCGCGTAGAACGCCGGCTTGCGCAACTTCAGGCCGCGGGCGTCGATATCTCCACCCACACCCTTGCGGAAGAGATCGAAGAACGCGATCGTCTGGATCGAAATCGCGCCGCCTCTCCGCTCATAGCCGCCGCCGACGCACACGAAGTCGATTCGAGCGGCCTCACCGCCGATCAGGTGGTCGAAGCGATCTGCGCGATCGTCGACCGGGCCGCATGAACGTCGGGCTCTACTGGACGGCGCGGAACATCCTCCGAGTGATGCTGCAGACAATCTGGCGCGCCCGCGGGATCGATGCGGAGAACGTACCGATGGACGGCCCGCTCATCATCGCCTGCAATCACGTGTCGTATCTCGACCCGCCGGTGCTCGGGTCGTTCGCTCCGCGACCGATCTCCTATATGGCAAAGGCGGAGCTCTTTCGCATCCCGATCTTGGGACCGGGGATCGCGGCGGTCGGCACCTACCCGGTCGATCGTAACGGGAGCGCGACCTCAGCGATCAGGCGTTCGCTTGAGGTGCTCAAGAGCGGCGGCTGCATCGGGATATTCCCCGAGGGCACGCGGAACTTGGATGGTTCGGTCGAGGCGCACGGGGGCGTTGCGCTGTTGGCGTCGCTTTCGAAGGCACCGGTCGTCCCCGCAGCCATCACCGGATCGGGAGGGGCGTCGAAACTCCATCAGATTAAAGTCGTATATGGCAAGCCGATGCGACTTCCGGCCGATAGGAAAGCAACGCGGGAGGATTTGGCGAAGTTTACCGATGAAATAATGAGCGCAATTCGCGCGCTCGCAGAGAGTATCGGTGGAAATTCGTAAGGCTAAGGTCCAAGGGTTCTGTTTCGGCGTCGCAATCACCGTAAAGAAGGCTGAAGAAGCCATCGCCGGACGCGACGACGTGACGACGCTCGGCCATGTGGTACACAACCCTCAAATGGTCGCTTCGCTTGCCGAACGCGGCCTCAAAAATGCACAGTCGATTGACGAAGTCGAGGGCGGCGCACTCTTCGTTCGCGCCCACGGTTTGCCGATGGACGTCTTCGAACATGCGCGTGAGAAGAAGTTGGAGGTCATCGACGCGACCTGTCCGATGGTGACCAAGATTCACGTTCAGGCGGAGAAGCTGCGCGCCGACGGCTACAAGATCGTCGTCGTCGGTGATCCCAATCACCCCGAAGTGAAGGGCACGCTCTCGCACGTCCCCGGTGCCTGGTGCATCGAGACCGTCGAAGACGTCGCCAAACTTCCGCAGAGCAGTCGCGTCGGTAGCGTCGTGCAATCGACCTACTCGCGCGAACGTTACGGCGATATCGTGCGGGCACTTTCGGCGAAGTATTACGACGTGCGTGCGGTCAACACGATCTGCACCGACACCAACAACCGTCAGAGTGAGGCGATGCGACTCTCCGGCGAAGTCGATGTGATGATCGTCGTCGGTGGCAAGACTTCGGCGAACACCAAGCACCTTGCGGAGCTTTCTGAATCGCAGGGCGCGCGCTCGTTTCACATCGAGGGCCCCGACGAGTTACTCCCCGAGTGGTTCGAGGCCGTGAAGGTGGCGGGCTTGATGTCGGGCGCATCGACGCCCGGCTGGCTTGTTGATAAAGTCGAACGTCGTATGGAAGAACTTGCCGGTCAGTTGGCCTGATCGCTTCGAAGCCCATCTCGAAGCCGCTGTAGTATCGCATCGTGGATCGTCGCTTGTCGGCGATCTACTTGCATATCATTTCGGCTACGGTTCGTACGGGCCGGCGCGTCGGGGGAAACGCTTGCGCCCGACCCTGGTCGCTACCGTTGCGCAGGCAGAGGGGGCCGAGATCGATGCGGCGCTCGATGTTGCTGCGGCGATCGAGATGATCCACAACTATTCGCTAATTCACGACGACATCGAAGATCGTGACGAACTGCGTCACGGTCGTGCGACCTTGTGGGCACGTTCGGGCGTACCGCAGGCAGTCAACGCCGGCGACGCACTCTGCGCCTTGGCATTTCTTGCGCTTTCTCGCGCCGGAGCACATCACACGCCGGCTCGGGTTGCGCGAATGATCCACGTTCTGCACGCAGCAAACCTGACGATGTGCGACGGCCAATCGCTCGATCTACAGTTCGAGTCCGAGAAGCATGTCAACCTTGCCATGTACACGGCGATGATCTCGGGCAAGACGGCGGCGATCTTCGGCGCGGCCGGCGAGCTCGGCGCCATCTGTGCGGGGGCCGATGATGCGGTTCCGGTCTATCGTGAGCTCGGCCGTGCCTACGGCCTCGCGTTCCAGATCGCCGATGACGTGCTGGGCATTTGGGCCGACTCGGATGCGACCGGGAAGCAACGCGGTATCGATATCGCCCGGCGGAAATGGACGTATCCGGTTGCCTGGGCACTCACCGGTCCTCCCTCGGCGGCACAGGCGGTGGTCGCCGAGGCTTACGCTCGCGGCGAGGCGATCGATCCGGCGAGCGTGGAGCGGGTCGTCGAAGCGCTCGATGCCCTCGGCGCCCGAGAGGCCGCGCGACGGGCGGCCGCAGAACATCTAGCCTTAATCGAGCGCCACCCTCCGGGCGGCGTTCGCGATTTCTTATTACGAGGAGAGTTCCCGGCGTGAAGATGAGCGCACGAACCCTGCTGTGGCCGGTGCTGATCATCGGGCTTATCGCCCGCCTGATCTTCATCGGGAGCGATGGTTTCCACAACGATATCGCCGCCTTTGAATCGTGGTCGATGACGGTGGCGGAGAAGGGCTACGCGCACTTCTACGGGTCGACGGGTTTCGCGGATTATCCGCCGGGCTATTTCTATATTCTCGGCGTGATCGGCTGGGTCTACGACGCGTTCGTCCGCCATCTCGATCCGGGGTTCCGTCTTCTCGGCATGATGGTCAAGTTGCCGGCGATTATTGCCGACTTGCTCGTCGGGCTGTTGCTCTTCAAGATCGTGCGCCGTTTCTCCGATGAACGCTGGGCGCTCGGTGCAGCCGCTCTCTATGTTCTCAATCCGATCTCGATCTGGCTGTCGTCGATGTGGGGACAGGTCGATGTTATCGCCGGCGGCCTCGCACTGCTTGCGCTGTATCTCTTCTTGCGCGCCGAAGATGATGAGACGACGATGTCGCGCTTCGTCGTTGGCGCGTGGGCTGTCTTTGCGTGCTCGCTGCTGATCAAACCGCAAGCTGCAATCCTTATCCCGCTCTTCATCGCCTGGGCGTGTATCGGTGGCGAGAAGACGCGCGCACGTCTCATCGCGACGGCCTATGGTATCGGTGGTGCGTTCGTTATCGCGGCAGTTGTTGCCGCGCCGTTCCACCCGACGTGGAATCTCATCGATCTCTTCAGTTGGTTGTATGGGCGCTATGCGGTTGGCCTGAGCATCTACCCCGACGGCTCGGTTAACGCATTTAATTTGTGGGCCATCCACTCGCAGTTCTGGCAGCCGGATAGCATCCAGACCCTGTTCATGCCGCAGTCGTTTTGGGCGATCATCCTTACGATCGCGGCGACGGCGTTTATTATCTGGCGCTACGTACAGGTTCGCACCCAGGCGGTCCTGATGGAGAGCGCGACGTTGCTGCTCTTGGCGTTCTTTATGCTCTCCTCGCGCATGCATGAGCGCTACATCTTCGACGGCCTACTCTTTACGGTCGCCTCGATCGGCGTCGCGCGCCGTTACCTCTGGGCAGCATTCTTTTTCACGGTTACGACGTACGCGAACCTCACCTACTCGTATCAGTATCAGGCGGTACTTACCCAGCACACGCAGGGTGTCAACCCACTCGATCTCTGGGGTTTCGGCGATCATCTCCTCGCCTTTGCAAACGTCGCGGCGTTCTTTGTCTTGAGCTACGTCTTCTTAGGCGGCGAGACATCCATCGCATCATCCGATGCCAAGCCTGCAAAGGGTATACCGGCTACCGCATCCACGGAGCCGTCTACCGGACAGCGTTGGTTCGACCCGCGCGAAGGTCTCATCGGGATGCGGAGTTGGATCGACTGGGCGGTCGCAAGCGGCCTCGGCGTCGTTTCGTTCGTGCTCTCGTATATCAACTACAATGTGATCCACGAGAAGATTTTCGACGAAATTTACTTTGCTCGTGCCGGTGCGGAGTATCTTACGCCGGGTGTTCATATTTATGAGAACACTCACCCGCCGCTAACGAAGCTGTTGATCTCACTCTCGATGATGCTCTTCGGCGGCATGCACGGCGGCAACAACGCGACCGGCTGGCGATTCCTCGACGTCGTCTTCGGCGCGCTGGTCATCGTCCTGCTCTATATCTTTGCGAAGCGGATCACCGGTTCGATCTTCTTTGCGGCCTTAGCGTCGATCTTTTTCATCTGCGATGGCATGCATTTCGCGCAGTCCCGCATCGCGACGCCCGAAGGCTTCGTCGTCTTCTTTTCGGTCGCGGCCGTCTATGCGTTCTATCGCTTCTGGATTGCCGCACAGACCAGCGTCCGCAAAGCGAGTAGCGCTCTGGAAGAAAACACTGCAATCTACGCAGCCGTTGCGTCGCTGGTGCTCGCTCAGATACTGAGCTTCGGTATCGTCTTTTTCTTCTACCAGCAGTCCGCGGAATCAGCAGTCGTCGCGGGCGTCTGGGGCGCATTCGGGCTCTACCTGCTCGCACGTCTGCTCGTTATCCCGATGATGTTCCCGACCACGCGCAAGGAGTTTTCGTACGCCGACGGCTCCGTGGGAACGATCGACGGCGATCGCGTCATACTGGATACACCCGACGGCGGTTCGATCGACAGCGCTGCGAAGACGGCACGTCTGGGCGCACGCTCGAGCACCAAGGGCGGCAACCTGACCTATACGGATGAGGATCTGCAGATCGCCTACGGGCGTGACGGTAGTGCGGTCTACATGACGCCGGAGAATGACGCGACCTTTACGCCGGGTGTCATAACCGTCGGCGATGCCGCCCAGCGTGGCAAGGATGCGCGTTTCTGGCTGATCGCCTTTACCGTTGCCCTCGGATGTGTCGTCGCCTCGAAGTGGTACGGCGTGATGGGCTTCGGCGTAAGTTTTCTGATCATCGCACTGGTCTGGTTTCAGCAGTTCCTCACGACGAAGCGTGCGGCGCTGTGGGGTAACCCGCGTGGCTTCCGCATTGATGTCGCTGTTGCGACGATCGTCTTCATCTCGGCAACCGTCTACGGTCTCGTCTGGATACCGGACCTTGCGCGCCACGCCGACATCAAGAGCATGACCGATGTGGTCATTCGTCAACATTCGATGTACAACTATCACCACAACTTGGTGGCGACCCATCCGTACGAATCGAATCCATGGCAGTGGCCGCTCGATGCGCGCCCGATTGCGTATTATTATCACGACTTCCGTACCGGTGCGGCGAAGACCGACAACAAGGCATGCTGTGTTGCGGAGATCCTCTCGCTGCCGAACCCGATCACGCTCTGGCTCGGCCTGATCACGATCCCCTTCCTCGGCTTCTTGGCCTGGAAAGAGCGGAACAAGGGGTACGCGTTGATCGTTATCACCTACTTGATGCAGTGGCTGCCGTGGTTTGCTTCGCCACGTCTAGTCTTCATCTATCACTTTTATGCGAACGTACCGTTGATCTGTCTTTCGGTCGCGATCTCGCTCCAGTGGCTGTGGCGAATATCACGCGCGGAGGGACGCTGGTTTGCCACTGCCGCGATCGCGGCGGTGACGCTCAGTATCGTCGGAGCGTTCATATTCTTCTATCCGATTCTGGCCGGCACACACATTCCGTGGGATGCGTGGGACGCCCGGATGTGGATGACGCAACAACCCTTCGATTGGGTGTGAGGCTCCCTCCCGGCCCCCGCTTAAGGGGGCTCGGAGCGGGCCGGAGAAGAGGGGTCGGCTATGTCTGGTCATTCTAAGTGGCACAACATCAGGCTCAAAAAGGGCAAGGTGGATGCCAAACGCGGAGCGCTCTTCACGAAGCTGAGCAAGGAGATCATCCTTGCGGCGAAGACCGGCTCTGCCGATCCCGACGCCAACTACCGCCTGAAGATGGCGGTCGATAAGGCGCGCGAGAACAACGTGCCGCAAGAGAATATCAAGCGGGCGATCGCGCGCGGCTCAGGCGCCGACGGCGGCCGCGAGATCGAAGAGCTGCGCTACGAGGGCTATGGCCCCCACGGCGTCGCCGTGATCGTCGAAGCCGCTACCGACAATCGGAATCGTACCGCCGGTGAGTTACGCTTTCTCTTTACGAAGAACGGTGGGCAACTCGGCGAGACCGGCACGGTTGGATGGATGTTCGATATCGTCGGCATCATCGAGACCGATGCGCAGGGTAAGAGCGAAGATGCGTTCACCGAGGATGCGCTGGTCGATGGGGTCATCGACGTTGAGTATGACGGTGATGCATCGCTGGTCTTTACCGAGCCGCACGAACTTGCGAGCGCGGCGATTGCGCTACGCGCGCGTGGCGTGAAGGTCTCGGCCGTCTACCCAGGTGCGCGCGCGAAGCAAAAGGTTGCTCCCGAGGGCAAGGAGGCCGATGAGGTCTTTGCGTTCCTTGATGCGCTCGATGATCACGAAGATATTCAGCACGTCTTCGGCAACGTCACATTCTCCGACGCGACGATCGAGGCGCTCGCCTAACCGATGGCACTCGGCATCGGGGGAGGGTCGCGCGATTGGCGCGAGATTCTGCATGAGTACATTCCGCGCGATTGGGTCTTCCCGATCGTGCTCGCGGCTTTTACCGGCGTCGCAGTCTGGTTCGGCCACGCGATCTATCTCTTTCTCTTGCCGCCGGCCGGCACGGTGACGGTGCCGTCGTTTGTCGGACAGACCATGAGCGACGCCGACGCCGAGATCGCGCGCCTGCACCTCACCGCATCCGTACTTTCGCATACGACGAGCGATAAGTATCCGAAGGGCGTGGTGATCGAACAGCAACCCGTCGCCGCCACCGCGGTGCGCGAAGGCCGTCAGATATCGTTCGTCATCTCCGATGGCATCGTCGCGCGCTTGATGCCGGACCTACGCTACCAATCGATGCGCGAAGTCAATGTCGATCTCGCGCAAGCACGCTTGACCCTCGGCAAGACGACCTATGCCAAGAGCGATATCGTTCCCGAGGATCATGTCGTCGATCAGAATCCCGAGCCGATGGCAAATGTCGGTGACGGCGATAGCGTCGATATCACACTCTCGAAGGGTGGCGCGGCAACGCTGCGCGTGCCGAGCTTCGTCGGGATGAATGTCAACGACGCACGTGCCGCAGCAGCAAAGGCGGGGATCAAACTCGGGCAGATCGTCTGGACGCCGCTCGGCTCCGGTGGCCCCGCCCACGGACAGGTCGCGCGCCAGGTTCCGGCGGCGGGAACCAAGGTAAACTCGTACGATCCGGTATCGATCCAAGTCAGCGCCGGGCCGAACGAATCGGGCTACATCGTGCGTCAGGTGCATCTGCTCGTCTCGGTGCCGGTTCCCGAAGGCATCGCCCAAGGACAGCAACTCAAACTACGCCTCGCAGTGAACGATGCAACCGGCACCTACGATCTCTTTAATGCCTACGCACAGCCGGGACAGAAGTTCGACTTCACCGTTACTGCGATTGGCTCGTCGATCGTCGAGATGTATGTCGACGGAACCAAAGTCGGTACCACCGTACTCGGTGAAGAACCACAAGCCATCTACAGTCAAAAAGCGCAAGCCGTCCCAGGAACGAGACCGTGACCAAGATTGCCCCATCGTTACTCTCCGCCGACTTCGCGCATATTAGCGATCAGGTCGCAGCCGTTGCGAAGGCCGACTGGTTGCATCTCGATGTGATGGACGGACGCTTCGTACCGAACATCACCTGGGGGCCGAAGATCATCGGTGATCTGCGTAAACTCTCGACACAGACCTTCGACTGTCACTTGATGATCATCGAGCCGGAGCGTTACGTCGATGACTTCCGCAAAGCCGGCGCCGACGTCATCACCTTTCACCTCGAAGCGACGCCGCATGCGCAGCGTTTGCTGACCCATATTCGTAGCACCGGTGCGAAGGCCGGTATCGCGCTCTGTCCGCAGACACCGGTGGCGATGCTGGACGACATCATCGAAGACTGCGATCTGGTGTTGGTGATGAGCGTCAACCCCGGCTTCGGTGGGCAGTCGTTCATCCCGCGCTCGCTCGACAAGCTGCGTCAAGCACGTACGCTGATCGATGCACGCAACCCGGCGTGCGAGCTCGAAGTCGACGGCGGTGTCGGCGAGAAGAACCTGCGCGCAATCGCCGGTGCCGGTGCTTCCGTGCTGGTGATGGGTTCGTCGATTTTCGGCAGTGCCGACCCGGCTGCGACGATCGAGCGCATGCGCGGCCTGCTCCGTTGAGCGAAGACGCACTGGTTGCAGCGATTGCTGAGATTGTAGCCCCGACGCTCGTACATTCGCGCGTCCTGCTCGGCATCGGCGACGATGCGGCTGTATGGCAACCGTCGCGTTCGAATCGTAGCGTTATCAGCACCGACGCGCTCGTCGATGGTGTCCACTTCAATACCGACTGGATGAGCTTGCGCGAAGTCGGCGTCCGCGCGATGGAGGCCAATCTTAGCGATATGGCGGCAATGGGCGCACGGCCGGTTCTTGCAACGGTTGCGCTCGGTTTTCCGCACGGCGTTGAAGGCGGTGACGTTCTCGAACTCTATCGCGGCATCGCCGCATCGGCACTGCGTGCGCATTGCGCCGTCGCCGGTGGAGACACGACGCGTGCGGCGGCGTTGACCTTGGCTATCACCATCATCGGCGAAGTGCGCCCATCCAATCTCACGTTGCGATCCGGTGCGAAGGCCGGCGATGCCATCGTCTGCACCGGCCGTCTTGGCTCGAGCCGCGCCGGTCTCGCCCACCTGCGGGGCGACGTGGTCCTAGCCGGCGAGCAGCGTGACTGGGCCGTACGCGCCTATGTAGCGCCACAGGCACGGCTGGCCGAGGGCAAGTGGCTTGCCGCCTCGAGCCGGGTTCACGCGATGATGGATATCTCCGACGGGCTATCGACGGATCTCGCTCGTATCTGCTCGCGCTCGAAGGTTGGCGCGCTGATCGAGGATCTGCCGGTCTGTCATGCGGCGATGGACGCGGCCGCAGTGCTGGGCGAGACTCCGGAGGCCTTTGCGCTCGCAGGCGGTGAGGAGTACGAACTGCTGGCTGCCGTCGAATCGCACAGCTATCCGCACCTGGCCGCGCGATTCCGTGCGCGGTTCGGCCGAGAACTCTATAGAATCGGGACGTTCCGCGCCGTGCCTGGGATCGCGCTACGCGACTCCGGCGGCCACGAACGGCCGGTCGTTGCTACGGGATGGGACTCGCTTGAATCGCACGACTGATCTCGCATCGTTTCCGCTGATCGGCAGCATCCAGAACAGCGTCGGCATGGGCTACCTCGGGAACCAGGCCGTGATGGCTATTGCCAACTCGCTCGGTGCTCGTGTCATCCATGTTCCGACGATGTACGCGACCGCGCACGGCGGCTTCGCCGGCCGCTCCGCCTCGATCTCCGATCCGACGCAGTTCCGGCGCGACGTACAGTTCTTGATCAGCCAGCGTCCTGGCTTGATGATCATCGGCTATCTGCCGAAGCCGAATTTGGTCGATATCCTCGCGACGCAGCTCAAAGATTTCAAAGGCGTCGTCTTGCTTGATCCGGTGATCGGCGACTACTCCAAGGGGCTCTACGTCAGCGAAGAGACGGCCCGCGCGATTCGCGAGTTGCTCTTGCCGATGGCACAGATCATTACACCGAACCGCTTCGAGGCGGAAGTCTTGATCGGTGCCGGCGGTCGCGAGATGTCGGAACACGCGTATCTCAATGGGCTCTTTGATCTCGGCCCCAAGTCGATCGCGATTACCTCGTTCGAGCGCGACGGGGAGAAGCACCGTGCCAAGTTGCTCTTCTCGAACGGCTACAGCTACCACCGCATCTTTGGCCCTTACTACCCGGCATACCCGGCGCACGGCGTCGGCGATGTTTTCTCAGCCTCGATGGGTATCTTCATCGGTCTCGGTGCGTCGCCATACGCCGCAACGCTGCTCTCGACGGCGCTCTGCGCCCGATCGGTCGCAAACACGACCGGCTACGGCGGTGCGAGCGTCGACCCGGTCGCCGCCCTTTCGAAATGGAATCCGCTCGGTTATCACATCGACGACGAACGCACGATTCGTTTTTGCGAACGTAGCAACGTCGAGAGCGAACCGATCCGCCCGACCGCCCAAGACGGCCCGCGCCTGAAGTTCGCGCCGCCGAAGCACAAGATCATCTACGGCTAGCCGTATGTGTCATCCTGAGGAGCGAGCAAGGTCGTATCATCCTGAGGAGCGAGCAGGGCCGTGTCATCCTGAGGAGCGAGCAAGGCCGCGTCATCCTGAGGAGCGAGCAAGGCCGCATCATCCTGAGGAGCGAGCAAGGTCGTGTCATCCTGAGGAGCGAGCAAGGTCGTGTCATACTGAGGAGCGAGCGGATGCGAGCGTCTCGAAGGAGTCTCGAAGGGGCGCTCGATGACGGGTGAGATTTTTTTCGGCACCGATCCACAACGGCCGCAACTGCGCCTTGAACTGCTCGGCTTCGAGCATCCTGATGTCGCCGAACCCGAAGGTCTCGACCTGTTGCGGGTGCGCGCGCACGCAAGCGCCGAGCCGGTGCATGCGGCGTTCGACTTTACGATCGCCGTCTACGAACTGCGCGACGTCGCCGCATACCTACGCGAGATCAACAGCGGCAACGGCCCGATGCGCAACTTTGCACTCGCGGACGGATTGCTCACGCTCTCGTTTGCACCGACTCGTCGTGGCCCGGTGCTCTGCGCGGTGCTGATGAAGAGTATCGAAGCCTCGCACCTGCGATTGGAGTATCTGATAACGCTTGAACCGAGCGATATCGGCCGCTGCCTCCGCGACCTCGACGTTACGAATGCAGGCTTGGAATGATTGCGGTTGTGCTCGCCATCATGCTCGCGGCAACTGCGTCGCCCTCACCAACGCCAACGCCATCGCCACCGCCACCGCCGACGATCATCACGGTGCATGGGACGCCGACGTTCACCCTCCAGGAGAAGTTGCTTCCGACGCCTCCGCCGAGCGTGCTGAAACGAACCAAGTTTATCTTCGAAGAAGATATGACCCAGAAGCACTGGCTGTTTCTTCCGAACGTTCCGGAAGAGCGTTATGTGAAGATGTACGTGACCTCGATGAAGCGATTCGGTCCCGTGCACATCTGTCGCGGTTGGGTCGTGCTCGTTCCGATGGCGGGTACCGAGAGTTCGATCGTGACCGAAGATCAGACGTTCATCTGTTCGGGTCGCATGAAGCCGTTCCACTGGGCAGGATCATCACCATCACCCTCACCGTCACCTGTACCGAAGTAGGCAAAATGCGGCTGTTGTTGGTTCGCCTCTCGCTCCTGGGCCTTGCATTTCTTTCTATGGGCGTCACGCCGTCAGAACGTACCTCAGGCCTCGTTTGTAAGGCCGGGCTGGCGCGAATTGTCGTTTCTGATTACGGTCTAATCCTAAGTACTGGTCAATTGCTGCACCAGCATGTAGTTCAATATTGCGAAGGGATGCAACGCCCCATATTCTCAGTGCCGTTCGATGCTGGTATGCCACTGGATTCCGTCACGCTTGACGCGAGCGGTCATACCTATGTGTCAACGTCAGCAGGATACCCAAACTGGAAATCGCCTACGTACGTGCTCGATCGTGCCGGACGGATTGAATCTACTCTGTCGAATACCGAAAACCGCAGTCGCATCGGACTTGACCCAATAAGCGAAAGTGTCTATGTGGCGAGTCCTCACCATTCCGGAGGAGACTGGCTAGACGGCCTTGTCCGCATCGTTGCGGGAACACCGCCGCACGTCATCGCCACGTTCCCAGCCGCAATGAGCGGCCGCGGAATCGCACTTGATTCGCACCACCATTTGTTTATCAGTCAGCCGCAGTCGCGGATTGGTGTTATCGACATTCCCTCCGGAGTTCAAATCGGCACGATCCAAACAAAGGACAAGGCTGACATAGCTGACATCGCAATCGGTCATGACGGCATGCTCTACGCAACGTTGTACGATGGATCTACCGATGAGTTTGATCCCGACAGCCTTCGTCTGTTGCGAACGATGCAGACGACCGTCAACCGCAACCCCGGAAGTGTCGTCCTCGTCGCGGCGTCACGCGATGGAACGGTGTATGTTGCCGATCAGGATGCGGGGGTCATCGAGGTTTATCAGCGCTCATTTGTTATCCCAATAGCCATGCCGGTACCCGGCCTCGTTGCCATGGCGCTTGACGGTCGCGGCATGCTGTACGCTCTGTGCCACCGTCTATCCAACGACGGGCCGGCTGTTCACGTGTTCGACGGCGGCACGCTGCGAGAAGTGCAACGCTATTCGGTTGGACTCGTCGCCCCAATAGCGATCGCTGTCTCGGATAGGTAACCCCGCCTCTTCAATGCAAACGGCCGCCGGCGAGATGCCGGCGGCCGTTTGGTATCGCTTGCGCGAGAAGAAGAACTAGACGGCGCGGGTAACGCGCTTGCTACGCAGGCACTGCGCGCAGACCTTAGCGGTCTTGTGCGTGCCGCGGTCGTTGATCTTCACCGACTGCAGGTTGGGCAACCAGCGGCGACGGGTCTTATTCATCGCGTGGCTGACATTATTGCCGGCCATGGGACCCTTTGCACAGATATCGCAACGCTTCGCCATCGAACCAAGTTCCTCAAAAAGTGTGGTGTGCGTCCTTCGAGATGCTCGCTTTCGCTCGCGCCTCAGGATGACACAGTGGACAGCCCTCGGCTTGACACCCATAGGCGACCCGAGGACAACCCAGGGATACTACCACGGCTGGGGTAGCCTTGACAAGGATTCTTACCGGGGTGGCCAAAGACCGGGGGCTGATGGACGTTACCGCCCTCGATGGCCGGGCCTATGCCAAGTTTCTTACGGCCGGCACCTATTTCTTGCGGAAGTACCGTCAGGTCCTCAATGACCTGAACGTTTTCCCGGTCCCCGACGGGGACACCGGGACGAATATGTACTTAACCGTCCGCTCAGCCGCCCTCGAGGCGGGCAAGATTCATGGCGCCCCCCTCTCGGAGGTCGCCGCCGCCGCCGCTCATGGCAGCCTGATGGGCGCCCGGGGTAACTCCGGGGTGATCATCTCCCAGATGCTGCGCGGCTTTGCTCACCACGTCCGACACCGCTCCGAGATCGATACCTTCATGCTCGCCACGGCGATGAAAGAGTCGGTCGCGGCGGCTCGCTCAGCCTTGCTCCGCCCGGTCGAGGGCACGATCATCTCGGTCGCCGAGGCGGCCGCCGAGTCGGCCTACCACGAGGCGTTGCACGAGCCGGACCTCTACCGTTTTGCCAACGTCGTCCTCCGGGCCGCCAACGAGGCGCTCGACCGGACTCCCGACCAACTGCCCGTCCTCAAGGAGGCCGGTGTGGTCGATTCGGGCGGTGCAGGCTTCGTCTACTTTCTCGAGGGCGTACTGCGCTTTCTTCCCGATGTCAAAATCCGGGCGACGGCCTTCCCGCGCCGACCGGTAAAGCAGAAAGTCTTCTCGCAGTCTCAAGTGGTTGGTGAGAACAAATTCTGCACCGAGTTCATCTTGGAAAAGGCTACCTGTAGCGTCACCGCATTGCGCTCCGCACTGGAACCGCACGGCGAGTCGTTGTTGGTGATCGGCGAGCCTCCGACGATCAAGGTCCATGTCCATACCGACGATCCGCAACGGGTACAAGAGCTCGCGTCTCGCCACGGCGAGTTGACCCGTGTCAAGGTCGATAACATGGAGCAGCAACACAACGTACTGGTCGTCGATAAGCCGGCGATCGCGTACTCGATCGTGGCGGTGATGCCGGGCGACGGCTTCGACCGCATCGCGCGAGAACTCGGCGTTGAAGTGGTCGTCTCGGGCGTCAAGAACCCGAGCGTCCGCGACCTGTTGCTGGCCGTGAACAAATGTCTGAGCGACGAGATCTATCTCTTCGTCAACGACAAGAACGTGGCACTGGCGGCGCGTGAACTCGCCGCGCTCACACAAAAACACCTCCATATCTTGCCGACCGCCGATCCGGTCTCGGGTATCGCCGGTCTCTTTGCCTTTCGCTCCGCGGGCGACGCTACCCCGAGTCCCGAGCAGATCATGACCGCCGCGAATCGCGTGAAGACGGCTCAGGTCTTCTTTGCCGGCAAAGATGCGACCGTTGGTGGCGTGACCGTCGCGGAGGGTAGACCCGCGGCATTGGTGAGCGGCACACTGCTCGCAGGCGACTCGCTGATCGAGGCGACTCGCGCCGCATTGGAAGCGATGGGCGCGGCCGCCGGTGGCTTGATCACGCTCTACTACGGTGGCACACAAAAAGAAAAGGACGCGCAACGCGTCAGCGAAGAGATACGGATGGCGTTTGCCGACGCCGACGTCGAGTATTACTACGGCGGCATGAAAAACGCGGAGTTTTGGATTTCCCTTGACGAGTAATCAGCGCCCGATCATTGCTGTCGATGCCATGGGCGGCGATAACGCCCCGCATGAGATCGTCGCGGGCGCGTTGCTCGCGGCTGCCGAGTACGATGCCGACGTCGTCCTCGTCGGCGACGAAGCACGAATTCGTCCGCTCCTTATCGGCCCAGCCGCCCAGAAGGTTCGGGTGGTGCATGCACCGGATGAAGTTCCGATGGATCAGCATGCATCGCAGGCGTTGCGACAAGCGGACAAGACCTCGCTCGGCATCGCTGTCGGCATGGTCAAGAGTGGCGAGGCCGATGCGGTCGTCTCGGCCGGCAACAGTGGAGCATTTCTTGCCATCGCGCTGATCAAACTGCGCACTATCGAAGGTATTGCGCGCCCGGCAATTGCGACGGTGTGGCCGGCGCTCAAAGGTCCTACGGTGTTACTCGACTCCGGCGCTAACGTCGACTGTCGCCCGGAGTGGCTCGAACAGTTCGGCATCATGGGATCTGCATATGCGCAGAAGGCGTTGCACATCGAAAACCCTAGGGTTGGAATCCTCTCGGTTGGTGAGGAACGCACCAAGGGGAACGCGCTCGTTCTAGACGCTGCGAAGCTCCTCGATGCCGCACCGATTAACTTTGTCGGCAATGTCGAAGGCAAGGATATGTTTCGTAACGAGGCCGACGTGGTGGTCGCCGACGGCTTTGTTGGAAATGTGGTTTTGAAGACGAGCGAAGGCCTGATCTCGACGCTCGGTGCAGTCATTCGCGACGCGATGCTCGGGGGTGGCATATTTGCCAAGATCGGCGCCGCACTGATGCTGCCGTCGTTGCGTAGGCTTCGTAGCAAGTATGATTACGAGACGATCGGCGGAGCACCGCTCCTCGGCCTACGCGGTAACTGCATCGTCACGCACGGGCGCGCATCGCGCAACGCGATCAAGAACTCGATCAACCTCGCTATTGAAGAAGTACGCAACGACGTCATCGGGAAGATCTCCGAGTTGGTCACCGCCAACATTGTAAAGGACGTTGAATAGTGGCCATCTCGATCGTTACCGACTCGACCTCTGATCTCGAACCGTCCCGCGCGGAGGCTATGGACGTTGCTGTCGTGCCGCTCTCGGTCAACTTCGGAGATCGCAGTTTTAAGGACTACATCGAACTCTCGCGCCCGCAATTCTATGCGATGCTTGCGAGCGAGAAGACCGTTCCCAGCACCTCCCAGCCGAGCGCCCAACTCTTTGAAGATGCGTTCCGTCCCGCGGTAGAGCGAGGCGACGACGTCTTGTGCATCGTGATTAGTTCAAAGCTCTCGGGTACGATCAACGCGGCGATTGCAGGCAAGGCCGCCTTCCCAAATGCGCGGATCGAGGTCGTCGACTCGGAGACCGCGGCAGGCGGACTGGGGATGCAAGTTTTGCTGGCGCGTGAACTCGTCGATCAAGGTAGAACGTTGGACGAGATCATCGCCGCCCTCAAAGAAGAAGAAGCCTCACAGCGTCTCTACGCATGCATTCCGGATCTTTCGTTCTTACAGCGCGGCGGTCGCATCGGCAAGGCGCAAGCGGTACTCGGCTCGCTCATGAAGATGGTGCCGGTGCTTCGTCTCAAAGATGGCGAAGTGGCGGCAGAGGCGACGGTGCGCACCTTCGCGCGTGCGAAACAGACCATGCTTGATCTGACCATGCAGAACACGCCCGATCTCGCGCGTGCTCGTTATCTCGTGATTCACACGAACGACCTCACGGCGGCGCAGACCGTAATCGACGCGTTGCGCACGAGGCTTGCGGGAGCTGAACCGAAGCAACTCGATATTCTTGAAGCCGGTCCGGCAATCGCCGTGCACGTGGGACCCGGGGCGGTCGGCATCTTCAGCGCTACCACATAAAGGAGCAGCCGTGGCCGTATCATTGGTTTTCGATAGCACCTGTGAGATCTCGCACGACGAAGCACGAACGCTTGGTGTCGACGTATTACCGATCACCGTCGTCCTCGAGGAGCGACGTCTGCGCGACGGTATCGATATTGATCGCGATGCACTGTATCGCCGAATCGAGACGGTCAAAGAATTGCCGAAGACGGAGCCGGTTACGGTTGCTGAATTTGCCGCAGCGTTTAAGCACAGGGTCGATGCCGGCGACGATGTCGTTGCCATGACCGTTTCGGCGGCGCTCTCGGGGACCTTCGCAAACGCGGTCGAAGCGTCGAGACCGTTCGGCGCTAAGGTGCGCGTCGTCGATTCGCGCTCCGCCTCGATGCTCTTTCGCCTGCAGGCGCTCGAGTCGATCGCTGCGGCGAAAGCCGGCGGCAGTATCAGCGATGTTGTTGCGGCGGGTGATCGCCGGCACTTGCACGGGCAGGCGTACTTTGCGATTCCGGACGTTGCATTCTTGGGACGTACCGGTCGCTTGCCGAAACCGATCGTGGCGCTCGGTTCGTTGATGGGCGTGAATCTGGTACTTCGCGTCGGCGACGACGGCGTGATCGGGATGGCCGGGCAGAGCCGCAGCATCGAGAAGGCGCTCGCGATGATCGTTGATCAGCCGCTCCGCGCGCTCGGTGATGCGTCGAAGATAAAGATCATCGTCGCCCATGCGCGTGCACCGAAGCTTGCTGCGGATCTCGAGGCGGTCTTGCGCGCGCACCTTCGGCGGGACGCGGAGATCGCCACCGCCGAGATCGGCACCACCAGTGCGATCAACCTCGGTCCCGGTTCGGTCGGTATCTGCGCGATTGCGTCGTGAGCGCGACCACGGGACTTGGCGTCTACGTTCATCTCCCGTTCTGTCCGTATATCTGCCCCTATTGCGATTTCGTAAAATGGCCGCGACGCCGTAGCGCGAGCGATCGCTATATGCGCGCGCTCGAACGCGAAATTGCTACGTATCCATCGGAGCCTGCGGCGACCATTTTTTACGGTGGCGGGACGCCCAATGCATACGATGCGAGCGAGATCGCGCGCTTGACGCGGACCTTACGCGAACGCTTCATGCTTCCTGAGGGCGCCGAGGTTAGCATCGAAGTCAATCCGGAACTCGTCAAACCCGGAGACTTTGCAACCTATCGCGATGCCGGCGTTACGCGTCTCTCGATCGGTGTTCAATCGTTCATCCCAAGTGAGATCGCGACGCTCGGTCGCAAGCATACGCCGGAGATGGTTGGCGCTGTCGTGGCGCAAGCGCGCGAAGCCGGCCTAACTTCGGTCTCACTCGATCTGATCTTTGCGGTTCCGGGGCAGACGCGCGCCTCTTGGAGCGCATCGCTCGATGCAGCGATCGCCCTCTCGCCGGATCATATTTCGACCTACGGGCTGACCGTTGAAGAAGGGACGCCCTACGAGCTCTGGCAGAAGCGCGAACCTGCGGCGTTCGCCGATGACGGCCTCGAGGCCGATCTTTACGGCGATACGATGGATCGGCTCGGCACTGCCGGTTTCGAGCAATATGAGATATCGAATTTCGCGCAACCAGGGCATCGATGCCGCCACAATGAGACCTATTGGCGCAACGAAGAGTACCTCGGGATCGGCGTCGGAGCTGCCGGTTATCGCGGCGGAGTCCGTTCGACCCATACGCGCGAGTTGGATTCGTATCTCGCTGCGGCTGAGGCGGATGCGCCGATTCCGGCTGAGAGCGAGCGATTGGAAGGTGCGCGTCGGGTGGGGGAGGCGGCGATGCTCTCGTTGCGCACCGCGCAAGGGGTTGTGCCGGATGCGTTCAAAGAGCGATACGGTCTTGATGTTCTTCAATATTATGCACCGGTCATCGAGGAGTTTCGCTCCGCCGGTTTCCTCGAAGTCGACGATGCAGGCGTGCGCCTCACCCGGCGCGGCCGCTTCGTTGCAAATGATATATGCGCCGCATTCGTAACGCACGCATAGTCGGCGGTACCTTGGCCGGCGCCGTCTTGCGCGGCGTCTTCGCGGTGGTCTTTGCCGTCGCCGGCTTCTTGCTCGGGCGCGAGGCCTACGAGAACATCTTTGCGTTACACTTTTCCAGCGATGCGCTGCAGTGGACGTTCCTGATTCTTGCGCCGGTGGTCGGTGCGGTGCTCGGGCTCTTGCTGGCGCCACTTGCGCAAGCGGTCTTCGAAAATGAATTGCAACATGTTGAAACAGCGATCGAGCGTCTCGCCCCGAGCGAACTCGCCGGAGGCGCCGTCGGCCTGATCGTCGGATTGGTTATCGCGCTGTTGCTCAAAGCGATTCTTTTCGAGTTCATTCCGGTCGCCGTCACCGGCAAGGCCGGGTCGTACCTCGCGATCATGATCTACATCTTGGTCTCGATCTTCGCGGCCTACCTCGGCGCGCGCGTCGGCGCGAAGACGCGCATCGTTCCGGTCAGTTCAAACGCCGTTTCGGTAGGCGGCGGCGGCGCTCCGAAGATCATCGACACCTCGGTGATCGTCGATGGGCGCATCACGCAGATCGTCGCGATCGGCTTTCTCGAGGCGCCACTGGTTGTTCCACGTTTCGTTCTGCGGGAGTTGCAGACGATCGCCGATTCGGTTGATTCGATGAAACGCACGCGCGGTCGACGCGGCCTCGAAGTGCTCAACAAGTTACACGAAATCGCGGAACTCGAAATCTCCGAGCGCGACTACGACGACCTGCCGCCGGGGAGTGTCGACGCAAAGTTGGTTCGTCTCGCACAAGAGACGGGTGGGCGGCTTGTGACCAACGACTATAACCTCAATCGCATCGCCAGCGTCGAGGGCGTAATCGTTCTGAACATCAACGAACTCGCGAACGCGCTCAAGCCGGTGCTTCAGCCCGGCGACGAGATGCATGTCGATGTAATGCGCGAGGGCAAAGAACCGCATCAAGGCGTCGGCTACATGGAAGACGGCACGATGATTGTCGTCGAGCAAGGTCGCAGACTGATCGGAGGCTCGGCCGACGTCGTGGTAACGAGCGTGTTGCAGACTGCCGCCGGACGGATGATCTTCGCGCGGGTGAAGAGAGAGATCGCCGCGTCGTGAGTTGGGGAGCAGCGATCGTCGCTGCCGGCCGGGGTTCGCGCCTAGGGCGCCCAAAGCAGATGATCGACCTTGCCGGCATTCCGCTTGCGGGTTGGTCGATGCGCGTCTTTGCGGCAATGACGGAGATCGAAGACGTGGTAATCGCAACCGAGCCGGAGTTTGTCGCATCGATGGGCGAACTTGCGTCGCACATCTTCGGAAACAAGCCGGTGCGGGTGATCCCGGGCGGATCTACGCGACAAGAGAGCGTCCGCAACGCGCTCGCGGCATTCCCCGAACGTTGCACGGAGATATTGATCCACGACGGTGCCCGTCCCCTGGTGCGTGCGCACGACGTTCGTGCCGGAATGTCGCAGGTGCGTCCGGGTCGCGGTGCCGTATTGGCGATTCCGGTCATCGATACCGTGAAGGTTGTCGACACCGCGGCGATGGTCGTCGTCGAGACGCTCCCGCGCGAACGTTTGTGGGCGGCCCAGACGCCGCAGTTCGGCACGCGGGCGGACCTCGAACGCGCGCATGATCAAGCGGCCCGGATCGGGGTGGTCGCGACCGACGACGCGGCGCTGCTGGAACGGATCGGCGTTATCGTAGCGGTGGTACCGACGACGGGCGAGAACTTCAAGGTTACGATGGAAGAAGACTTAGCTCGTGCAGAATCGCTTCTGCGGGAGCGTCAATAATGCGTATCGGTCACGGTTTCGACGCCCACCGCCTGGTTGCGGGACGCCCGTGTATTCTCGGCGGGGTGGAGATTCCCAACGAGACAGGCCCGCTCGGTCACTCCGATGCGGACGTGCTTGCGCACGCACTCTCCGATGCCTTGCTCGGGGCCGCGGCGCTCGGTGATCTCGGTTCGCGATTTCCCGATGACGATGCGCAGTGGAACAATGCGGATTCGATGGAGCTCCTGGGGCTCTGCGTCGCCGAAGTGCGCCGTGGAGGCTTCGAAGTGAGCAACGTCGACGTTACCGTTGTCGTGCAGCTACCACGGCTCGCACCGTTTATTGAACGCATGCGTGAGAACGTTGCCGGCGTGCTCGGCATCGCGCTCGACCAAGTGAGTGTTAAAGCGAAGACGAGCGAAGGCCTGGGCTATACCGGTGACGGTACCGGTATCGTCGCGTATGCGATTGCGGCGATCGATGGACGCTAATGCTGCAGCCCTCGCTGCGAAGATGCAGTCGTGGGGTTTACTCGAGACACCGGCACCCGCGGCGGCGTTGCGCTGGATCGATACGTTTCTCGAGGCCTACGGTGATCTTCCGACGATCGACGATGCCCGACTGCCGATTATCGCGCTACGTAACGAAGCCTGTCTCGTCCCCGCACTCGAGCTCGAACGCCTCCGCAGCCGCGATGTGCTCTTTTTCCTGGATACGTTCTCGCAACATATCGACCACACCGAAGAGTTACGCGACCTCGACCTGCGCCACGATATCGGGGTGCTTGCATCGGAGTTTGGCCTTCCGGCAGACGCGGCATACGATGCGGTGCGCATGGCGATCACCGGTGAGAAGACCGGCCCGCCCCTCGAACTGCTCGTCCCTCTCCTGGGGCACGACCGGATTCTGATGCGCGTCGGGGCGATCAACTCGAAGCTTTTGCACGGTCGGGGCCTCGAACCGATCCGCTTCGGCCCCGACGGAAAGCCCTTCGAGCCACTGCATGGAGAGAAACCGGAGCAACCCGGCCTTGACGACCACGGTTAGACTAGGTAGATATGGCGCGACCCCTGGCAACCTTTCTCGCGGATCTGCGAGCACCACTCGATCGTGACCCCGCAGTGCGGGGTTGGCTCGACGTCGTGCTTTCTTATCCCGGCTTCCATGCGCTCTGCGCCTATCGCATCACGCATCGCCTCGCAACCTGGGGCGTGCCCATCCTCCCGCGCTGGTTCGCGCACATCGCACGCTTTCTCACCGGTATCGAGATTCATCCATCGGCGAAGATCGGGCAGGGCGTCTTCATCGATCATGGCATGGGCGTCGTTATCGGCGAGACGGTTGAGATCGGCGACGGCTGCACTATCTATCAAGGCGTTACCCTCGGCGGCACCAGCCTCTCGCACGGCAAGCGCCATCCCACGCTCGGGAAGAATGTCACCGTCGGCGTCAACGCTGCGGTGCTCGGTGCGATCTACGTCGGCGATTTTGCCAAGATCGGCGGAGGTTCGGTCGTGGTGAAAGATGTTCCCGATCACGCGACCGTCGTCGGTATCCCGGCCCGCGTCGTGTTGCTCGACGGCAAGCCGGTGAAGGCCGTTGCCGATCGCCCGCAAGTAGAGATGCCGGATCCGAACGCGCAGATGATCTCCGATTTGCAGGCGCGCGTAGGCGACCTCGAACGGCTGTTGCGTTTGCGCGACGCCGGCGATCACGATGCCGCTGCGGCTATATAACACCCGCACCCGCGCGACCGAGACGTTCGCGCCGCTCGACGGAAACCGCGTACGTATCTACGTCTGCGGTCTGACGCCGTCCGCACAGGCGCACATCGGTCACGCTCGCTCGTTTCTTTTCTTTGACGTCTTGCGCCGTTACCTGACGTATGCAGGCTACGATGTCACCTACGTACAGAACGTCACCGATATCGATGATCGCAGCATCAATCGCGCACGCGAGACCGGTGAGCACTGGTACGATATCGTCAGCGGGTACTACGCATCGTTCAAAGCCTCGATGGCAATGCTCGGCGTTCGCGATCCGGATCACGAACCGTATGCAACCAGGTTTATCGATCCGATCATCGGCATGATCGAAGAGCTCGTTGCCAAGGGGTTTGCCTACGTCAGCAAGGACGGCGTCTACTTTTCGGTCGCGTCGTTCCCCCGCTACGGCGCGCTCTCGCATCGCAATACCGATGAACTGCAATCCGGTGCGCGCATCGAGGTCGATGAGTTCAAGCGTGACCCGCTGGACTTCGCGTTGTGGAAGTTCGTCAAACCCGGCGAGCCGTTCTGGCCGTCGCCGTGGGGCGATGGCCGTCCCGGTTGGCATATCGAGTGCTCGGCGATGTCGCATGCATTGCTCGATCCAGAAGGCAGAGGCTTCGATATTCACGGTGGCGGCGCCGACCTGATCTTCCCGCATCACGAGAACGAGATCGCGCAGAGCGAGCCGCTGATGACGCATCCGCCGATGGCAAATATCTGGATGCATGGCGGGCTGTTGCTCGCCGACAACCGCAAGATATCCAAGTCGATCGGAAACTTTGAGCCGCTCGGAGATCTGCTCGCTCGCCACGATCCGCAGGCGATTCGGTTGCTCTTTCTGCAGACCGGCTATACCAAGGTGATGAACTTCACCGAGGAATCGATTGCGGCTGCGGCCGTGAGTTTGGAGCGTTTGAAGAACGCTTACCGTGCGTTTCACGCGGCGTCGATAACGGCGAGTGGTGATGCGGCCGCGCTCGATCGAGCCGTTCGCGAGGCTCTCGACGATGATATCAACACCGCGGGCGCCCTGGCCGAACTACATAAATTCGCCGGTCGCGCGAGCGAACTCGCAAAGAGCGGTACCGATGCGGCTGCGACCTATGCGACGCTTCTCGACGTGATCGGGCTCACGCCAAATGCCTCGTGGCTCGTGGAGGCGAAGGCAGAGCTGGCGGACGATGCGCTTGCGCGCTTGCAGGCGGCCTTCAGTACGACGCTATCGCTCGATGGCGAAGATGCCGAAGGCGCGATTGCGCGGATACTCGCGGTGCGCACCCAGGCGCGCGCCGACAAAAACTGGGCGGAGTCCGACCGCCTGCGCGACGCACTATTGACGTGCGGCGTTGCAATCAAGGATTCAAAGGATGGTACGACGTGGAACGTCGCCGGATAGGTAGCCCCCAGCGCCGTGCGAAGATGGCGCTCGATTTCGACGACGTGCTCTACGGTATTCACACCGTCGATGAAGCGATGATCGCCGGCGAGAAGCTGCGCGGCCTCCACATTGCCGATGATCGCAAGCGCGATCCGTTGATGCGTCGCATTCTCGAGAACGCCGCTGCGGCGAACGTTCCGGTGAAGTTCGAGAACAAGACCTGGTTCAATCAGCTGCCGTACAAGGCACATCAGGGCGTCGTCGCGATCTGCCCGTCCTTCGACTACGCAAATCTCGGTGAGATCCTCCGCCATCCGCGGGGCGAGCGCCGGCTCTTCGTCGTGCTCGACCACGTCACCGACCCGCATAACCTCGGCGCGATCATCCGCACTGCCGAGACGGTCGGAGCCGACGCCGTCGTGATCCCCGAGCGGCGCGCGGCCGGCGTCAACGCGACCGTTCGCAAAGCGGCGGCCGGTGCGGCCGAGCATCTGCCGATCGTCCGGGTCGCCAATATCGCCGACACCGTCCGAGCCCTCAAGAAGGCCAATATCTGGGCGGTCGGCGCCGATGCCGGCCCCGAGTCCCAAGAGATGGGCAAGGCTGACCTGGACCGGGACATCGCCTTGGTGATGGGCGC
>CAJDXE010000007.1_pt1 | contig 44054 bp, 60 predicted proteins | sample 7391781 | NCBI WGS metagenome assembly CAJDXE01 (sample SAMEA7055730, study PRJEB34461) | soil metagenome | biome: terrestrial ecosystem; feature: Peninsula; material: soil | place: Antarctica | collected 2016
ATCGGCCGCGACGACGATTGAATCCTTTCCGCCCATCTCGGCGATGACGCGCTTGATCCACTTCTGCCCCGGCGCCGTCTGTGCGGCCAGCGCATTGATGTGCAAGCCGACTTCTTTGCTGCCCGTGAACGAGATGAAGCGGATCTGCGGATGACCGACGATCACGTCGCCGATCTCGCTGCCCGAACCTGGAACGAAGTTGACGACGCCGCCCGGAACACCGACCTCATGCATGAGATCAACGAACCACGCCGCGATCACCGCGGAGTCGCTCGACGGCTTGAGCACGACGGTATTACCGGTAACGATCGCGGCTGCGGTCATACCACCCATGATCGCGCCGGCGAAATTCCACGGCGGGATCACGGCTCCGACGCCCAGCGGAATGTAGACGAACTCGTTCTTCTCGCCGGCGACCGGAACGATCGGCTGAGGTTGCGCTAAGCGCAGCATCTCGCGCCCGTAGAAATCGAGGAAGTCGATCAGCTCGGCGATATCCGCATCCGCTTCGACCCAACTCTTGCCGACTTCATAGACCAGCATCGCGTCCCACTCGTAGCGACGTTCGGCCGACTTCATAGACCAGCATCGCGTCCCACTCGTAGCGACGTTCGCGAATGAGGTCGGCGGCCTTGAAAAGATAACTTGCACGCTGGGCCGGAGCGACGCGCTTCCAGTCTTCGAAGGCGCGGGCGGCGACGGCGATCGCTTCCAGCGCCTGCTCTTTGCTGGCGGCGCCGACGTTGCCGATCACCTCGGCGGGGTTCGCCGGATTAATCGAGGGGATGTGCTTGACGGTCTGGACCGCCTTGCCGTCGATCTTGACCGGGTACTTTGCGCCGAGGCGGGCCTTGACCGAGGCGAGGGCGGCCCGCATGGCGGACACGTCGGCGGGGTCGGTAAACGAGAGGATAGTTTCGTTTTTGAACGGCGTAATGGCCTCGGTCGTAGTCGTCATATCGACTTCATTCTACCCCGGCCCATGCCGCCGCCTTGCCACATTTAGCGCCGGGGCCGGACAGCGCCAGGGGCGAACCCCCGGCCATGCTCATCCGCCCAATCGAGCCCGGCGATATCGAGGGACCCCTTGCACCCTTTGAGGTCGAGCGGAAGTCGTTCGCGTGACACGTTATGCCGATGCCGGGTATCTCGCACTTGCCGCCTGCGTGGGCGTACTCTGCGCCGGTGTGCCGTTGCTGCCGGTAAACGCGCTCATCGCCATCGCGCTCGCCGCAGCGTTCGGATATGCTTGTCATCCTGAGGAGCGGCCGCAGGTCGCGTCTCGAAGGGCGATGATCGGAGCATGCATCGCGTTTGCGGCGGCGATCGCGCAACGGCCCGAAGCAGACTGGAAGGTCGTCGTCGGCATTGCGCTTGGCGCCCTAGCGACCACGCGCTGGTTCGCCGCCGCAGTCGTTGCGGCGACGCTACTCTTCTTCTTCGGTTAGATGTTGAGCGAGCGCGCGAACGCCTCGACTCGTTGCGCTGCTTCGTCACCCGTGGTGCCGGCGTACGCGTCGATCACGGCGCTGCCAACGATGACGCCGTCGACCAATGGGGCGATCTCTGCAACGTGCTCAGGACGGCTAATGCCGAAGCCGAGCGCGAGCGGCTTCTCCGTGATTTCGCGCAACATGGCGATCTGCGTACGCACCGGCGCAAAGTCGGGCGTACTGCCGGCGCCGGTGACGCCAAGGCGCGAGACGACATAGACGAAGCCGGTCGAGGCCGCAGCGATCTTCGCCGCCCGCTCACGCGGCGTCGACGGCGCAATCAATAATGGAAACGCAATACCGCGTTGAGCAAACGCCGCGCGCAACTCCTCGGATTCTTCGATTGGCATATCCGGAACGATGGCGCCGGCGACGCCGGCCTTCCCGGCAGCGTCAATAAACCGGTCGATGCCGTACTGCAGAATCGGATTGACATAGGTGAAGAGCACGACCGGTGCGCTGCCGGCTTCGCGCATCTGCGCGGCAAGTGTCAACACATCGGCAACGCCGACGCCCGCCGCGAGTGCACGCTGGCCCGCAGCAGCGATCGTGGGGCCGTCGGCGAGCGGATCGCCGTACGGGATGCCGAGTTCAATCGCCGACGCGCCGGCGCGGGTCAGCGCCTTTGCAATCAGGCGGGAAGTTGCGAGATCCGGATCCCCGGCCATCATGTACGGCACGAAGGCCGTGCGGCCACGCGAAAAGACTGCGTCGAGGGCGTTCATCGCTTGCGCTCCGCGAGCAGAGCCAACGCCTGCACCAAATCTTTGTCGCCACGGCCGCTGAGGTTCACGAGCACCAAGTCGTCCGGCCCGCGCTCCTTCTGCAGTTCGCGTGCAAAGGCGAGAGCATGCGCACTCTCCAACGCGGGAACGATACCCTCGCATTGGGCAAACGTCTCGAACGCATCGAGCGCTTGGGTATCGGTCACCGCGACGTAGGTTGCGCGCCCGCTCTCTTTCAAGAACGCGTGCTCGGGGCCAACCCCGGGATAATCGAGGCCCGCCGAGATCGAGTGCGTCTCGCGTACTTGCCCATCCGGCGTCTGCAGCATATATGAACGCGACCCATGCAATACGCCGACGCTGCCAGCACCGATCGCCGCAGCGGTGCGTCCCGTGTCGACGCCGTCGCCCGCCGCCTCGACGCCCCACAAGCGAACACTCGGGTCGTCGATGAATGCGGCGAAGATGCCCATCGCGTTGCTACCACCGCCGACGCAGGCGATCACATCCGTCGGGAGTTTGCCGTAGCGTTCCAAGCACTGCGCCCGCGCTTCGTCGCCGATGACTCGTTGGAACTCGCGCACCATGTACGGATACGGGTGCGCGCCGACGACCGAACCGATCACGTAGAACGTCTCTTCAACCTCGGAGGCCCAGACGCGGAACGCTTCGTTGGTCGCGTCCTTGAGCGTTTGCGTGCCGCCCGTAACCGCATGTACCCGCGCGCCGAGCAGCTCCATGATGCGAACGTTGGGAGCCTGGCGCTCGACGTCGAGCGCGCCCATATACACATCAACCGGCAGGCCGTATTTTGCACCGACAGTCGCCGTCGCGACACCGTGCTGGCCTGCGCCGGTCTCGGCGATCAGGCGCTTCTTCCCCATGCGCCGCGCCAGCAACGCTTGGCCGACGGTGTTATTGATCTTGTGAGCGCCGGTATGGTTGACGTCTTCGCGCTTGAGTAAGAACGGCGCACCGCCGGTAACAAAGCGTTCGGCGCGATAGAGTGGCGACGGGCGACCCACGAAGTCGCGCAGTTCGTTACGGTACTCAGCCCAGAACGTCTCGTCGGCAAATGCGGCGGTGACCGCCGCTTCCAACTCGGCAAGCGCGCCGAAGAGCACCTCCGGCACGAACCGACCGCCGAAAGCGCCGAAGTACCCGCGCGAATCAGGTTGCATCGGCATCTCGCACGTTGCGCACAAACGCGCGCATCTTCTCGACATCCTTGCGACCACCGGTCTCGATGCCGCTACGAACGTCGACACCGAAGGGACGAACCGCGCGTACGCAGGCGGCGACGTTCTCCGGCGTAAGACCGCCTGCGACGATCACCGGCCGCTCGGCCGCAATCGCTGCAACTGCGCCCCACGGAAACGCCACACCGCTGCCGCCGGCTTTTCCCTCGACACTCGTATCGAACATCGCGATGGCATTGGGGTAGGCATCTGCCGCACGAGCCAAGCTCGCGGCATCGGGAGAATCGGGATTCACGTGGATCGCTTTCATGGTAGTGCCGTCGGTCTGCGCAACGAACTGCGGGTCCTCCGCGCCGGAGAACTGGACGACGAGGTTGGGAAAAAGCGCGCGAACGCGCGCGATCTCATCGTGTGAAGGATCGACGAAGACGCCGACGGGCACGATCGACGGCGGAAGCAATCCGGCAATGTGCTCGGCTGCGGCATCTTCGATACGTCGTGGCGAAGAGGCAAAGATCATTCCGAAGGAATCGGCGCCGGCCGCGATAGCGAGCTCGACATCCTCCCATGAGGTACAGCCGCAGAACTTGATCATCGTGCTCATGACGTGCGAGACGGCTCGCGCAACGACCGGATGAGTGCAGCCGGGTCGGCCGCGCGCATCAGCGACTCACCGATAAGGAACCCGTGTGCGCCGGCTTCGCGCAGGCGCCGTATGTCGGCCGCATCTTTCATCCCGCTCTCTGCGATCGAGAGCACGTCTTCCGGTATGAGCGGCAGCAGTTGTTCGCTCACCGCGAGATCGGTCTCGAAGGTCCGTAGGTTGCGATTGTTGATCCCGATCGCATCGGCGCCGAGCGTGAGCGCACGGGTCGCCTCGCCGGCATCGTGGACCTCGACGAGCACATCGAGCTTGTACGCACGCGCCTCGTCGATGCACTCGGCAAGCACGGTATCGCTCAAGCCGGCGATAATCAGCAAGATGCAATCAGCGCCGTAGGCTGCTGATTGAGCGATCTCATACCGCGTCGCCAGAAAGTCCTTGCGAAGGAGCGGTCGCGTCGTCACTGCTCGCACGATATCGAGGTAAGCAAGGTCGCCGAGGAAGTGATCCTGTTCGGTGATAACGCTGATCGCATCGACTCCGGCACGTTCATACATCTGCCCGATCGCGGACGGATCGAAGTTGTGCGCAATCAGCCCGGCCGAGGGAGACGCACGCTTGATCTCGGCGATGATCGCCGGGCCATCGGCATTGCGCAACGCCGCAGCGAACCCGCGCCGTTCGGATACGCGGGCGAGCGCGCGCTCGCGAACCTGCGCATACGGCTCGGCGACTTCGGCGATCGCACGATGCGCAGCGTTTGTCGCATAAATCTTGGTAAGGATGTCAGCCATGTGTCGCTCGCTTCGCCGCTTCGAACGTACGCAGGCCCGCGCCTGCGCGCTGGGTGGAACGAGCGCGTTCGAACGCTGCAGCCATCGTCGGCTCACTCTTGCAAACAAACAACGCAAGTGCCGCATTTAGCGCGACGACGTCGGCCCGCGGCGACGCCTCGCCGCCGAGAATTGCTTCGAACGCCGCAAGGGACGCTGCCAGCGATCCACCGGCGATATCATCGCGCGTTGCGCGCACGCCGTACTCCGAAGGATCCAAGGTCCAGCGGCGGACACCGTTTGCATCGAACGAGGCAATCTCCGCCGGCCCATCTCCCCCGATCTCATCGATACCGCCCGCTCCGTGGACGACTGCTGCGGCCTGCGTACCGAGCGCGCGCAGTACCGAGGCCACCATATCGAGTAACTCGGGGCGCGCTACCCCGACGACCTGATGCGTCGCATAAGCAGGGTTCGTCAGTGGGCCGAGGATGTTGAAGATCGTGCGCACGCCAAGGCCGCTACGGATCGGTGCGACGTTCTTCATCGCAGGGTGATAGCGCGGCGCAAACATGAACGCGAATCCGCTCGTTGCAAGCATCGCAGAAGAGAGGTCCGGAGCGAGGTCGAGCGGTAACCCCGCCGCCTCGAGCACGTCGGCGCTCCCACAGGCTGACGATGCCGCACGATTGCCGTGCTTCGCAACGGGTATGCCGGCCGCCGCTACGATCAGCGCGGCCATGGTCGAGACGTTGATGGTCTCTGCGCCGTCACCGCCGGTGCCAACGATATCAGCCAGCATCGGGCGCGCGTGCGCCAGGCGAACGCAACGATCACGCATCGCACGTGCTGCGCCGGTGACTTCATCGATGCTCTCGCCCTTTGCGGCGAGCGCCGTAAGCAATCCGGCTCCTTGAATCGAGGAGATCTCGCCGTCCATGATCTGTCCGATCAGGTCGGCCGTCTCGGCCTGCGAAAGGCCGTTGCCCGCAATCAGCGAGCGGAGGGTGGCACGGAACTCCACTAACGTAGTCCCGAAATTACACACGGCGTTCCGGGGCACCCGGAACGCCGTGCCACTATTGACTCGGTATGTGTACTCGGACCGTTATCGAACAAGTTCGAGGATCGACAACTCGGCTGCGTCACCGTGGCGAATACGCGACTTCGTGATGCGCGTATAGCCGCCCGGACGATCCTTCAACGAAGGAGCGATCTGCTCGACGAGTTTCTTTACGACCGCCGGTTCCGTAAGGTACTCGGCGACGTTGCGGCGCGCGGCGAGATCGCCGGGCATCGCGGTGGTGATGAGGCGCTCGATGACCTTCGAAATTTCCTTGGCTTTCACCGAGGTCGTCTCAATCTTCTCGTGTTTGAAGAACGAGGTCGCGAGGTTGCGCAGGAGAGCCTTACGATGGCCGTCCGTACGCGAGAGACGTTTGTACTTAATCTGATGCGGCATGATGTTCGCGCTACGAAAGACGCAGCGACTGCCCCCTATCGGTGAGAACTTGCTTGATTTCGTCGAGCGACTTCTTCCCGAAGTTGCGCATCTTCATGATTTCATCTTCGCTCAAGTCGAGCAGTTCCGAAACCCGGCCGATGCCGGCGCGCTTCAGGCAGTTGTACGAACGAACGGAGAGGTTGAGGGTCTCGACCGGGATGTCCCATTCGCCGGCAGGCGTTTCGGCAACCGGCTGCTCTTCGGTCGTGAAGTCCACGAACAGGTTGAGCTGGTCCTGGATGATCGTCGCGGCGGTCGACAGCGCGTCGTCCGGCGTGATCGAACCGTTGGTCTCGATCTCGAGGGTCAGGCGATCGAAATCGACGTTCTGGCCGACGCGCGTATCGCTAACCGTGAAGTTGACGCGACGGATCGGTGAGAAGATCGAATCGAGCGGAATCAGCCCGATCATGTGTTCGACGTTGCGTTGGCGGTCGGCCATAACGTAGCCGCGGCCTTTCTCGACGCCGATCTCCATCGTGATCTTCGCGTCTTTCGACGTAAGCGTCGCGATGTGGTAGTTCGGGTCGAGGATCTCAACGTCGGCATCCGGCGCGATGTCGCCGGCGGTCAAGTTCTTCGAACCGGTGACCGAGAGCGAAAGCACCTTCGGCTCGTCGGTGCTCAACTTCACGGGCAAGCCCTTGAGATTGAGCAACAGCGAGATCGTGTCCTCCACGATGCCGGGAATGGTCGAGAACTCGTGCAACACGCCGTCGATCTTGACGTACGTGACTGCTGCGCCGGGAATCGACGAAAGCAGAATGCGACGAAGCGCATTGCCGAGCGTAATACCGAAGCCGCGCTCGAGCGGTTCGATCACGAACTTGCCGTAGTTGTCGCGGCGTTCGCGAACTTCGATCGAGGCGCCCTGCGGCGTATCCAAAACGGTCATTACTGAATCAGGTTTCCTTTGTTGCTGCTCTAGTTATCCGACGAACCGAGTCCGACGATCCCACTCCCAGCAGCGGCTAGTTTGTATTTTCGTAAAATGACATCGCGTCTCGCTAAGGATTTTTGCGTCTAGCGAGGCGCCGGGAGCCGACGTGTGCACGTGCACACGAGGCTTCCGGCAACGACGCTAGGCGTAAAAAGACTAGCGAGAGTAGTATTCGACGATTAACTGTTCGTCTACAGGCGTGTCGATCTGCTCGCGAGACGGCACTTGAATCATCTTGCCTTCTTTTGATTGCTCGTTCCATTCGAGCCATTCCGGCGCGCGACGCGAGTTCGCGATTTCGATGTTCGCTTCGAATATCGGCGATTTCACGCTACGTTCACCGATCGAGAGCACGTCGCCGGGCTTCACGATAAGCGAGGGAATGTTGCAGACCTTACCGTTCACGCGGAAGTGACGGTGGGTAACGAGTTGACGCGCCTGCGACCGGCTCGAGGCCAGGTTCAAGCGGTACACAACGTTATCCAAACGACGCTCGAGTAGTTGCAAGAACGACTTGCCGGTTTGGCCCGGAACGCGGGCCGCTTCGCGGAAGTAGTTTTCGAACTGCGTTTCGTGCACGCCGTAGTAGCGACGCATCTTCTGCTTCTCGCGAAGCTGACGGCCGTACTCCGAGATCTTCTGACGAACCGGCTTGCCGGTGGTCTTCTGACCCGGGGCGGTACCGCGACGCTCAACCGCACACTTGCGGGTAAGGCAACGCTCGCCCTTAAGGAAGAGCTTGATTTTTTCGCCGGTCTTGCTTGCAGCCGTCTCGCGGCGGCAGAGGCGGCAGACCGGACCGTTATAACGTGACATGGTCCTCTCTCTACGTTATCAGACGCGGCGGCGCTTGGGAGCGCGGCAGCCGTTGTGCGGAATCGGGGTGACGTCCTTGATCAGTGAGATCTCAAGACCGGCGGCCTGCAGCGAGCGGATTGCCGCTTCGCGTCCTGCGCCGGGGCCCTTGACCAACACTTCGGTCGTCTTCATCCCGTGGTCGATCGCTTTGCGCGCAGCAGCTTCGGCAGCCATCTGTGCGGCGAACGGCGTGGACTTCTTCGAACCTTTAAATCCGAGGTTGCCGGCCGATGCCCACGATACGACGTTGCCGTGCGTATCGCTAATCGTTACGATCGTGTTGTTAAACGACGCGTGAATGTGCGCGACGCCCGATTGGACGTTCTTGCGCTCGGTTTTACGACGCGTCTTGGTTTGCTTTTTCGCAGCCAACTAAATTCACCAAAATCGGTTTATCCTATCCTCCGAACGACGGAGGTGTCGTCGCCTCGACCACCTTCAAACGACACTCGCGTGTCGAGGGCAATCTCGATACCGATATCCCCGGCGAGAGGATCCGGGCTGCTTTGCAGGCAGCGGGCCGCGTGCGCAAGAGAGAGGCCCTGCGCCAAGAGGCTATTCTACGGGAACCGGCCTCGCGGGTCAACCCCGATTAAAGCAGGAAGCCCGGGCGGTTTTCACCGCTCGAGCCTCCCTTGGGTCCATTCGGCGCCGGGCGCCGGGTTTAGAACTTGATGCCGAGACCCACGTAGGCACCGTTTTGGCTGATATCGCTCGGCGCGTTCATCCGGCCTTTGGCCGAATCACCGAGGAATCCGAGGTCGAGGAAGACCGGGCTCTGGCCGAACTTCAGGGTTCCGCCGACCTGGTACTTCCAGTAGTTGTACGCCAGGGTGTACGGACCGGTCGGGCAGACCGTGAGGTCGCATGAGCCCTTCAGGTTCGGGTAGTACCACGCACTGCCGTAGAGCGAGAACGCCTGGTCGAGGTCGGGGAGCTTTTCCGCACCAAAGCCGAAGCCTTGCTGACGGGGATAGCCGTAGTTCCCAACCTTGTAGAGGTATCCGACGCCGACGTAGATGCGCGGATCAGCGATCTTGAGGGCGAAGCGGCCGTCGAAGTCCTGGTCACGTACGCTAAACGCCGGGACGAAGGTCTGGCCGCCGCCGCCGATGACGGTCACGCAACCCGGGTCACCGGCCACGGGGCAGGGCGAGAGCGGGCCGACCGGGGTCGCCGCGATCTGACTGTGCGGGTAGCCGATCTGGCGATAGTCGCCTTCGAGCATCCACGGTAGACCGATCGCATTGAACTCGACGGCTCCCCGTACGGCATATGAACTGCCGCCGCCGGTTTTGCCCGGATCGAACTCGTTATAGACCTTGGGGCTGATGATGTAGTCGCCGGCGATGAACGCCTCGTTACCGGACTTAACGACCGGTGCGGGTGTCGGCGTAGGCGCTACTGTCGGTTCCGCAGTCGGAGCTTCGGTGGCAACCGGAGCCGGCGGCGGTGTAGCAGGGTTGTAACGAACGACGACGAGGTGCTGCTCGGGAACCCATTGGACGTATGCGCCCATGCCTTCCGAGATCACACGAACCGGCACGACGATGCTCCCCATGTACATTTCGGGGGGCACATCGAGCGGACGCGATTCGCCGTTGATGACAACTTCGGCTTTGCCGACGGTCACTTTGACATCGGCGCCGGGTTTGGTGACGTCGACCGTCCGGGTTGACGGATCATAGGAAACCGTCGCGCCCATCTGTTCGAACATGGACCGCAGCGGAATAAGAACCGTGCCGTTGCGCACGATTGCAGCAAGAACGCGGCCTTGCTTCAGCTTGTCGGGTTTCGTATAGACATGCTGATCGTTGTAAAGAATCGGGACCGTGCCCGAAGGGGCTGAACCGAAATTAGCCGGTGTCGTCGCCTGCGCCCGTACGCTCGGTGGCGATGACAACACGGCGACTCCCAGTCCCATCGCGACGAACGTCGCGATCAGAGCGGTTTTGAATCGTTTCACAGTGAGTCTCCTAATGTATAACACGGTGAGCGTTATTCCGCGCTACGCCCATAGGTAAACGTAGAAGCCACAAAAGACCACAACTTATTTCTATGCAAGCAAGCACAAAGGCGATCCGTGAGGCATCCAAGCCGGCGATCACCGGCAGATGCGCTACGGCAACGGTCGTCAATAGCGGCGCAAGTATCTGGGGTAGAACGACGGCAAGATTCCAGATGGACATCGAGGTTCCAAGGGAGTTCGGGGGCAGGACACGGCAGGCGAGCGCCCAGTCTGCAACGAGAAAGACGCCCCAGGCCGCCCCCGCAAACGTCGTCGCCGCATAGGTCGCCATGAGATCGTGGGTTACGATCAGGGCGATCAGTGCCACGACAACGCCCGCCCCGCCGCAGCCGGCAACGATCCGTTTGTCGATGCTGTCGCTGGGCCGCGCGGCCAGCGCCGCACCCATGGCACCGGCAAGCGTGAACGCAAGCACCAGGAGACCGCTGGTCGCCTTCACGCCGGCAAGCGTTGTTGCGGCCGATGCATTCGCTTGCACATAGAAAAATAGATAGCCGAGCAGCGTAAAGAAGCCGACGTAGACGAGCAGGCGTGAACCGAAGAGCGTTGCGAACGCGCCGCGTACCGATTGCACCGCTACGACGTCATCGCGTCGCAACGGTAGAGCAACAACGTGCCGAGCCGTCGCAACGAGGGTTGCGAGCAGTATGGCAACGATCGTCGCGGCGACCACGCGAGCGTCGCCGATCTTCGCGGCGATCACCGCACCGACCGCATTACCCAGGCTTTGAAACGCCGCCATCCACGATGAGGCAACGCCCGTCGATTCCGGCTTCACCACATCCGGGATCACCGGCTGATAGGCGGCCATCGCAGCGTTGAGACCAAGTTGCACGACGGCGTAGGCTCCGATAACCTGCGCAAAGGTCGGCGCGAGATAGAACCAGATAATCCCAACCGCCCCGACGACACCACCCGCGGCGTAGAACACGACGCGATCGCGCATCGACCGGCGATAACGATCCGACGCGATACCGGCAATGATCTGCACGACGGCCGCGACCACCGCGCCACTAATGGCCAGTATTCCGTAGGCCGCGAGTGCATTGTCGCCGACGAGCTCGGCCGATCGTGCCTGTAGAGAGATTGCCAGTAGCGCTCCCCATACGCTCTGAATGCCGAGCCAATAAAGCGCGAGCTGTGCCGGGCGCGCTCGATCAGGGCCGAGCGTTTGCATACCGGTACTCCTCGACGCGATCCGCATCGAAGCAGAGTTCGGGCGGCGCGTTGCGCACGGCGCGCGTCGGAACTTTCAAACGACGCTCGGCTTCGCGCTCCAATGCGGCGATGGAGAGACGGCCTGTCGCAAAGCGAAGCGCGAGCGAAAGCCCGAGCATCGAGGCCATCCGCCAAGGCGACTTCCGCGCATCGAAAAATTGGGTGGCGACCGTAGCGGCCATCTCGGCACTTCCGGCCGGGAACAGAAACGCACCACCGTTCACGACGCGCTCACCACCCAGGGTTATGCCGTAGGGCGGTGCATCGGGGAAGCGCGCATCGAATGCCGCCGTCGTCGCAATCGGCATCGACAGCATCCCGCTTGGGGCGGCCTCGATGAACGCCCGCAGTGAGCGTGCATCGATGTAGGGCAGGTCCGTCGTCATCAAGAGCAGTGGTTCGTCGTCGGGCCAGATGCGCAACGCCTGTAGCAGGTTTTCAGCACCGCTCGCGCTCTCGCCGATCACGACGTCGACATCGGCGCCACAAGCGCGACGCACCTCCGAACCACCGACGACGGCGATCTGTTCTGCGCCCGCACCGCGAGCCGCCGCGATCACACGCGCCAGCATCGTCTCGTCGCGCACCGACACCAGCGCCTTGACGGTGGTACCGGCTTCTTCTGCATAGAGACCGGCAATGCGACCGCCGGCGGTCAATGCGACGTTCATGCAAATCCCGGCAGGCCCGGTTGCACCGGCGGCATATCGTGCGTGAGCGCAACGTGGTCGTCGACGGCATCGCCGTAACGCTCCGCGAGCAAGGTTTCGATCATCTCGGCGTTGCTCGGCGCACCACCGAAGGCGTGATTGTTGAAGAACACATAGGTATCTTTCGTCTGCGCTGCGATCGTGGCGACCCGTTCGGCCCATGGCGCGAGTTCGTCGGCGGTGTAATCATATGCATAGCGGGTAACGTTGTCACCGGTAAACCAGTTGGCGGCATTGCGACCGTGAAAGCGCACGTAACCAATCGGCGAGGTTGCATCGGACGATGGACGCACCAACGTTTCGAGTGCCGGCATATCGACGTTGCACCAGCCCGCGCCGATCGCAGCGAGGCGGTCGTAGGTCTGCTGGGTCTGCCAGGCATCGTTGCGAAACTCGACGACCGGTGAGAGTCCTTCGAAGGCAGCAACCGACGCATCGAGATACTGTTCCGCCTCCGGAGTGGGCTTGAACGAACCGGGGAACTGCAGGAGCACTGCAGCCAGGCGGCCGGCTTCGCGCATCGGCAACAACCGCTCCCGCAAGAGCCCGACGTCGGAATGCAATCGTGTCGAGCCGTAGTCGGAGGGATGCGTCAACGCCTGCGGTGCCTTAAACGAAAACCGAAAGCGCTGCGGCGAACGCGCCAGCATCGTTGCGATCGTGCGCTCCGCCGGGACGCCGTAGTATGACGCGTCGATCTCGACGGCGCAAAAGCGCGCGGCATAGTAGCCGAGCATCTCACCCGCACGCGTCTTCGGCGGATAGAACGGCCCGACCCAATCCTTATACGCATACCCACACGTACCGACGTAAATCATCGCTCACGGCTTCGACGCAAAGACAAAGAGCCCGGCATTGCTGCCGGGCCCTTTGCGTACGTCGTCCGAGGGTCTACTTCTTGGTTGCGACTTTCTTCTTGCCGGCAACCGTGCGCTTCGGACCCTTACGGGTGCGAGCGTTGGTCTTGGTGCGCTGTCCGCGAACGGGCAGACCGCGGCGGTGACGGATGCCACGATAGCAACCGATGTCCATCAGGCGCTTGATGTTGCCCTGGACTTCGCGACGCAGATCGCCTTCGACGCGAAGCTGCAGCACGTCGATAGCATCGCGCAGTTTCTTCTCGTCGTCCTCGGTCATCTCTTTAACGCGCAAATTCGGGCTGATGCCGGCGTGAGCCAGCAACTTCGCCGCGATCGCGGGACCGATGCCGTAGATATACTGGAGGGCGATCTCAACGCGCTTCTCGCGCGGGAGGTCGATACCGGCCAAACGTGCCATTTAACGAATTACCCCTGAACCTGTTTGTGTTTTGGATTGACATCGCAGATGACGCGCACTTTGCCGTGGCGGCGGATCACCTTGCATTTATCGCACATAGTTTTGACGGACGGACGTACTTTCATAATCTGCTTTCTTTAAACGAGAGTCGCACATTGCGCGACTCTTGGCACTTCGTGTCGCTTTTCGCACGCTTCGCGAAAAACGTCACTGCGCGCCCCCAACTGCGACTATCGCATTGGGACCCCAACTCACGCTCGAACTTCCTCGCGTGGCAGGTAGCGAGTGATCCCGGCGAGTTCGCCGGCTTCACGCGCAGTAAGAACGCGGGGACCCTCGGTGGTTACCGCGATCGTGTGCTCGAAGTGCGCAGCGAGTTTACCATCTGCCGTGACGACTGTCCAGCCGTCCTTGAGGGTTTTCACCTCACGGCCGCCCTCGGTGATCATCGGCTCGACAGCCAAGACCAGCCCCGGACGTAGCTCCGGCCCCGACCCGGCCTTGCCGTAGTTGGGGACCTGGGGCTCCTCGTGCATCTCCCGGCCGACACCGTGGCCGACCAGTTCGCGAACCACGCCGAAGCCGTTTTTCTCGGCATGGGCTTGGACCGCGGCGCCGATATCGCCGACGCGCTTACCTACCTGCATCGCCTCGATGCCGGCATAGAGACATTCTTGCGTAACCTTGAGCAGACGCATCGCTTCGTCCGAAACCGTTCCCACCGGAACCGTCACGGCACTGTCGCTAACGTAGCCATCGAGCGTCGATCCGATATCGATCGAGAACAGATCCCCCTCACGCAGTGCGCGCGAGCCCGGGATACCGTGCACAACTTCTTCGTTGACCGACGCACAGATCGAATGTTTGAAACCGTGGTAGCCCTTGAAGGTCGGCACCGCGCCGCGCGAGCGAATACCCGCCTCGGCCATCGCGTCGAGCTCGGCCGTGGTGATGCCGGGGCGAACCGCCGCCATCAACTCGACCAGCACCGCTGCGGTAATCTTACCGCTAAGGCGCATCGTCTCGATCTCACGAGCAGACTTCAAGGTAATCATGTTAGTGGCCGTGCTCCACGTGCAGCGCATGCAACAGCATGTGGCTCACGTGATCGACAGGCGCAAGACCGTCGACTTCGACGAGCTTGCCACTCTTCGAATAATATTCGATCAACGGCTTAGTCTGTGCCTCGTACACTTCGAGGCGCTTACCGACCGTCTCGGACTTATCATCTTCGCGTTGCACCAACGGACCGCCGTCTTCATCGTCCACACCGGCAACGCGCGGCGGATTCGTCAGCGTATTGTAGGTGCGGCCGTTACGCGGGTTGGTCCAGCGCGAGGACAGGCGCGCAAGTAGCGTCGCGCTATCGGCGTCAAAAAGCACGACACCATCGAGGTTCCAGCCCTTGCGCGAGCACAGCGCGTCAAACGCCTCGGCTTGCGCGACCGTGCGCGGGAAGCCATCCATGACGAAGCCGTCGGGATACTTCTCGAGCTCCGTCTCGATCATCGAGATGATGAGTTCGTCGGGAACCAGTTCGCCGCGCTGCATGAAGCCCTCGGCTTGTTTGCCGAGTTGCGTGCCGTGCGCGCGATTCTCGCGCAGGATGTCGCCTGTCGAGACCTGATGTGCACCGAAATGCTGCTCGAGGATACGCGCTTGCGTACCCTTGCCCGCGCCCGGCGGGCCGAGAAAGATCAGTCGCATCTACTTCTTGATGAACCCGCGGTAGTCGCGCATCGCAAGACGCGCTTCGATCTGCGTGATGGTGTCGAGGGCAACGCCGACGACGATCAGCAGTGAGGTCGATCCGAGATAGAACGTCGTCACCGAGAGACCGCGTTGTGCGAGGCTCGGAACGACCGCCAGCAAGCCGAGATAGATCGCGGCGGCGGTGGTGATACGAAGCAGAATCTTGTTGATGTAATCGACGGTTGGCTGGCCCGGGCGAATACCGGGAACGAACGCGCCGGTCTTCTTGAGATTGTCTGCGATGTCTTTGGTGTTAACCACGATCGCCGAGTAGAAGAACGTGAAGATCACGACCAGGACGAAGTAGACGACGTTGTAGAGCCAGCCGGACGGCGAGAACCACACGTTGATAACTTCGGCGAAAGCCGCCATGTTGCTCGGGAACGCGATCGGCCCGAGGTGTCCGTACGTCGACGCCACGCCACCTGCGCCGTGCGCAAACCACGAGAGCGCCTGCTGCGGCAGCAACAGGATCGAGATCGCGAAGATGATCGAGATGACGCCGGCGTTGTTGAGGCGCAGCGGAATGTATGTCGACCGACCGGCGAACATCTTGCGGCCGACGGTGCGGCGCGCTTGCTGCACCGGAATGCGGCGCTGGCCCTGATACAGGAAGATGATCGAGATGATGATCGCGAGCGCGAGGATCACGTAGAGCACCAGGCTCACCACCCCTTCGCCACCTGCGCTCACCGACGACGCCGTCTGCGCGACGTATTGCGGGTAGCGCAACACGATGCCGATGAAGATGATCAACGAGATACCGTTGCCGATACCGTGATCGCTGATCTGTTCGCCGAGCCACATCAGGAAGAGTGTTCCCGCAACCATGACCACGATTGCAAAGAGCATGAAGAGCATGCTCGTGTCGTAGAAGACGCCGGCCGAACGCATGTAGTTACACATGAAGTAGGCCTGCACTGCGGCAAGCACGATCGTCAACCAGCGCGTGTACTGGCTGATCTTCTTGCGGCCTTCCTCGCCGCCTTTCTTCGCCAACTCTTCGAGTTGGGGAAGAACGACGGTCATCAGTTGCATGATGATCGAGGCGTTAATATAGGGCGTGATGCCCATGGCGATGATCGACAGCTTCTGCAAGGCGCCGCCCGAGAGGAAGCCGAGCAGGTTGGTGAAGGCATTGCCGTTGAGGGCTGCCTGCCAAGCGGTATCGTTCACGTTCGGGATCTGCACGTGAATCATGAACACGAAGAGCGCGAACGCTCCGAAGACAAACAAGACCCGCTTCCGGATCTCGGGGACGAGAAGCGCTGCGCGCAGGCTCGTCAGCACTTAGGCGTTCTCTTCGATCGTCGCGCCGGCTGCGGTGAGCGCTTCGCGCGCCGTCGCCGAGAAGACGACGTCGCGGAACTTCAGACCGGTCGGAAGGGTGGCCTCCGAACGGCTGCCGCCCAAGATTTTCACACCGTCGGCGAGATCCTTAAGGATGCCCTTCGCTTTGAGCGACTGCGGGGTCACTTCGACCGCCACGTCCCACGAAGCGAGCTGATGCAAGTTGACGACGGCAAACGTCGAGCGGAAGTGCCCGATGTCGCGCGCCTTCTGCGAGTAACCACGCTTGTGCGGAAGGCGACGCGCCCACGGCGTCTGTCCACCTTCGAATGCGGGGCCTTTACCGCCGCCCGAGCGCACGGTCTGACCCTTGCCGCCTTCGCCGCCGGTCTTGACCATGCCCGAACCGTGTCCGCGACCGACGCGCGTACGCTTCGGCCAGGAACCGCGCGTCGGCTTGATGTTGCCGAGCGAGATGCCGGTACCCGTCGGTGAGGCGATGTTACCACCGGTCACAGCGGCCTTGGCCGGCTTTGCAGCCTTCGCGGTTGTCTTCGTCTTGGCCGCGGGTGCGGACTTCTTGGGTGCGGTCGCCTTCGTGCTGGTCTTTGCGCTACCGGCCGCTTTTTTCTTAGATTCTGCCATGTTCCTATTCCTAGTTCGCGTTACGCAAATGCGTTACGCGGCGAAGATTTCTTTGACGGTCTTTCCACGCGCCGCAGCGACCTGTTCGGCCGTACGGAGCGAACGAAGGCCTTCGATCGTCGCGAGGACGACGTTGATCGGGTTGTTCGTACCGAGCGATTTGCAGACGATGTCGTGCAGACCGGCGAGCTCCAGAACGGCGCGCATCGAACCGCCGGCGATAACGCCGGTACCCGGGCGAGCCGGCTTGAGCAAGACGCTTGCCGCACCGACGGTCATCGTAACCTGGTGCGGGATGCTCTTCTCGACCATCGGCACGGTGACGAGGTTCTTCTTCGCTGCTTCGACGGCTTTGCGAATCGCTTCCGGCACTTCGCCGGCTTTACCGATCGCGAAACCGACCTTGCCTTTGCGATCGCCGACGACGACGAGCGCGCTGAACGAGAATCGCTTACCGCCCTTGACGACCTTGGCCACGCGGTTCACACGAACGACTTGTTCTTCGAAACCGCTGTTGTCGCGATCGCGACCACCACCACGATACTGCACTACTTAGAACTCCAATCCGGCTTCGCGAGCCGCGTCGGCGAGCGCTTGCACGCGGCCGTGGTACTTGTAACCGCCACGGTCGAAGACGACCTTGGTGATGCCGGCGGCTTTCGCTTTAGCAGCGATCGCCGAACCGACGGCCTTGGCGGCGCCAAGGTTGGTGTTCGAATCGAGACCTTCGCCGAGCGACTTCTCGCGCGTCGACGCAGCAGCCACGGTGTGGCCCTTCACGTCGTCGACAACGGTTGCGTAGATGTGATGAAGCGTACGGCGGATCATCAGGCGGGGACGTTCGCCCGAGCCGACGACCTTGTTACGCAGACGGCCGTGCCGTTTGCGGCGCGTATCGTTTTTCGATGGCGCTGCCATTACTTCTTACCGGCCTTTCCAGCCTTACCGAGTTTCTTGCGGACGACTTCGCCTGCGTAACGGACGCCCTTGCCCTTGTAGGGCTCCGGCGGACGTAGCGAGCGAATCTCCGACGCTACCTGGCCGACCATCTGCTTATCGATGCCGTCGACATGAACTTTGTTCGTGCCTTCGACAGAGAGCGAGATGCCCTGCGGCGGTGTGAACACGACCGGATGCGAGTACCCGAGTGTCAGGTTGAGGTTCTCGCCGGCTTTTGCCGCACGATAACCGACGCCCTGAATCTCGAGGCTCTTACGGAAGCCTTTGCTCACGCCTTCGACCATGTTGGCGATCAGCGTGCGCGTCAAGCCGTGCGCAGAACGATGCGGCTTGGCATCGCCTTTGCGCTCGACCGTCACGTTGCCATCGGCGAACGAAACGGTGACGACGTTGTGCAAGATGTGCTGGCGAAGTTCGCCCTTCGGTCCTTTGACGGTTACTTCGCCCTCGCCGATTTTGACATCGACGCCGCTCGGAACCGCGACCGGGAGTTTACCAATACGAGACATTGTGCGCCTACCAGACGTACGCGAGGACTTCACCGCCGACACCGAGCTTCTTCGCTCGTTTGCCGGACATGATGCCCTTCGACGTGGAGATGATAACGATACCTAGGCCGCCGAGCACACGCGGGATCTCGGTCTTGCCCGTGTACACGCGCAAGCCGGGACGCGAAATACGACGCAGGCCGGTGATGACTTTTTCTTTTTCGGGACCGTAGCGCATCTTGATGCGAAGGACGCCTTGCGGGCCTTCGTTCAAGCGCTCGACGTCGTCGATGTAGCCTTCGTCTTTAAGAATAGCCGCGATTGCGTGCTTGGTACGCGACGCGGGGATGTCCACCGTTTGGTGGTTCGCCGTGTTTGCGTTGCGGATGCGCGTCAGCAGATCAGCGACGGGATCAGTTGTAACAGCCATTTTTCTCTAGACTCCTACCACGACGCCTTGGTCACGCCGGGAACGACTCCCTGGTGCGCGTGCTCGCGGAAACAGATGCGGCACATCGCAAACTTGCGCAGATAGCCCTTCGGCCGTCCGCAGAGTTTGCAACGGTTGTGCGCGCGCACCTTAAATTTCGGCGTACGCTGCGACTTGACGATCAGACTCGTCTTTGCCATTTACTCTTGCCCCTTTTTCAGCGGCAGTCCCATCGCGGTGAGGAACTCCGTGGCTTCTTCGTCGGTCTTGGCGGTCGTCACGATCGTGATATCCATACCGCGCGCTTTGTCGACCTTATCGTAGTTGATCTCCGGGAAGACCAACTGTTCTTTGAGGCCGAGGTTGTAGTTGCCGCGGCCGTCGAACGACTTCGGCGAGAGTCCGCGGAAATCGCGGATACGCGGAAGCACGATGTTGAACAGTTTGTCGAGGAACACGTACATACGCTCGCCGCGCAGGGTGACCTTACAACCGATGTTCATGCCTTCGCGCAGCTTGAACGCCGCGATCGACTTCTTGGCCTTGGTGATGACCGGCTTCTGACCGGTGATCGCGACCAGTTCGGCGACCGCGAGATCCAGAGACTTCGAGTTCTGGATGGCATCCGTCAACGACATGTTGAGGACGACCTTATCCAACTTCGGAATCTGGTTCACGTTCACATAGGCGAACTTGTCCTGCAGTTGCTTAACGACTGCCGACTTGTACTTCTCTTTTAAACGCAACGTTGCCATTACGATTATGCTCCCTTCGCCGATTCACGAGCCGGCTCGCCGCACTTCGCACACGTGCGCTGCGACTTGCCTTCGGCATTGGTCGAACGGCGCAGGCGCGTCGGCGTCTTGCACTTCTCGCAGACATACTGCAGAACCGAAAGCGGAAGCGGAGCTTCCTTCTCGATGATGCCGCCGGTCTGCGCGGAGCCGCCCATGTTTTGCGCCTGGGAGCCCTGCTTGGTGTGGCGCTTGACGACGTTGAGGCCTTCGACCGTAGCGGCGCCGGCGTCGGGGTGCACGTGCTTGACGACGCCCCGCTTACCTTTTTCTTTGCCGCGACGAATCAGTACCGTGTCGCCCTTGAGGATGTTCATTTTCGTTGCCATGAGAGTTACAGAACCTCAGGCGCGAGCGATGCGATTTTCAGGAATCCACGATCGCGCAGTTCGCGCATCACGGGTCCGAAAACGCGCGTGCCGCGCGGGTCGAGATTATCTTTCTCGCCTTTGATAATAACGCAGGCGTTGTCGTCGCAGCGGACGACGGAACCGTCTTTACGACGGATCGGAGCCGAGGTACGAACGATCACGGCCTTAACGACCTGACCCTTCTTCACTGCGGCGCCGGGGATGGCGGCCTTAACCGTACCGACGACGATGTCGCCGACATGGGCATAGACGTGACGGCTTCCGCCGCTCACGTGAATCACCAGCAGCTCGCGCGCACCGGAGTTGTCAGCGACCTTGAGTCGCGATTCTTGTTGAATCATTTACTTCGCGCGCTCCACGATCTCGACCAGACGCCAGCGCTTGTCGCGCGAAATCGGGCGGGTCTCGGCAATGCGAACGAGGTCGCCGATGTTGGCTTCATTCTTCTCGTCGTGCGCCTTGAAGCGAACCGACTTACGAATGATCTTTCCGTACACCGGGTGGGGGACGCGCGTCTCGGTAACGACGACGATCGTCTTGTCCATTTTATTCGACGTAACTTTGCCCTGCTTGACGCGGCGCGAGTTACGATCGGCGGCTTCTGCCGCGGTTGCGTTATGCTGCTCCATGCTGTTCCTCGGCGATCCGCTTCTCGGAGATGACGGTTTGGATCTGCGCGTAGGTGCGTCGCATCTCGCGGATCTTGCTGAAATCGGTCAGGTGACCGGTGCGCAGCGCAAAGCGCAAGTTGAACAACTCGCCCTTCACGTCGCGGGCTTTGTCACGGAGTTCCGCAACGGTGAAGCCGCGCAGCTCTTTCAGGTCTTTCATACTCCCAGCTCCTCGCGCGTAACGATCTTCGTTCCGATCGGAAGCTTGGCCGAGGCCAGGCGCAACGCTTCGCGAGCGACTTCCGGCGTGACGCCGGAGAGCTCGAACAGGATGCGGCCCGGACGCACGACGGCGACCCAGAACTCGGGGTTACCCTTACCGGCGCCCATGCGGACTTCGGCGGGCTTCTTGGTGACCGGTTTGTCCGGGAACACCTTGATCCAGACCTTGCCGCCGCGTTTGATGTGGCGTGTCATTGCGATACGCGCTGCTTCGATCTGACGGTTGGTCATCCAGCACGGTTCCATCGCCTGAAGTCCGTACTCGCCGAACGTCAGAGTGCTACCACGCAGGGCGCGACCGGTCATACGACCACGCTGTTGCTTGCGCCATTTGACGCGTTTGGGGGTCAACATTACTCGGCTCCCTCATTCGTTTCGTTAACGGCTGGCGCTTCGGCAACCGGAGTTGCTTCTGCAACCGGAGTCGCTTCAACAATCGGTGCTGCTTGCGCAACGACGGGTGCTGCTTCGACGACCGGAGCGGCGGCTTCGACGACGGGCGCCGCAACTGCGACGGCCGCTGTGTCATCCGTAGCAACCGGCGCTGCCGCTGCTTCGAACGGCGCATCGGTACGCGGACGCGCCGGGCGACGGTCGCCGCGACGATCGCGGAATCCGGCACCTTGGCGCTCGGCATTACCCAAGCGATTTTCCATGCGTGGCTGATCCTTAAGGACTTCGCCCTTGTAGATCCAAACCTTCACGCCGATACGGCCGAAGGTCGTGAACGCTTCAACGTGCGCGTAATCGATGTCGGCGCGCAGCGTATGCAGCGGCACCTTACCATCTTTGTTGCGCTCGGTACGAGCGATTTCCGCGCCGCCGAGACGACCCGAGACCTGAACCTTCACGCCCTGCGCGCCGGCTTTCATCGTACGCATGATCGCCTGCTTCATAGCGCGGCGGAATGCGATACGCTTCTCGAGCTGATCGACGATGTTCTGACCGACGAGACGCGCATCGATCTCGGGATGCTTGATCTCCATAACGGAGACCTTGACCGTCTTGCCGGTCAGCTTCTCGAGGTTACGGCGGATGTCTTCGATACCGACGCCGCGCTTGCCGATGATGATACCGGGCTTGGCGGTGTTAATGATGACGTTCGCCTGGTTCGCGCGGCGCTCGATTTCGACGCGGCTGATGCCGGCCGAACGCTGCCACTTATTGAAGAACTTACGAATCGCGACATCTTCATGAAGCCAATCGATGTAGTGCTTCTTCTCGAACCAGCGGCTGTCCCAGGTACGCGTGATACCGAGGCGCAGGCCGATCGGATGAATTTTTTGACCCATTAGCTCGCAGCCTCCGCCGTCTTCGCAGTCGCGGCGCGCTTGCGAACCGCAGTTTGGTGAGTCATCGAAATGGCCGCTCCGCCACGCTGCTTCTGCTGCCTGGCTACCGGCTGTTCGCCGACGATTACCGTCACGTGCGAAAGGCGCTTGCGCTTGAAGTACGCACGCCCTTGGGCGCGCGGATCCAAACGCTTGGTGAAGCGACCACCCGGGCCGCCGTCAACCGTAATGCGCACGATGAAGAGTGCGTCGGTGTTCATGTCGTGGTTGTTACCGGCATTCGCGACCGCGCTCTTAACCAGTTTCTCCATCGGCTCGGCGGCGTAGACGCCGGCGAACTTGAGGAGGACCAGCGCTTCACGCACGCTCTTGCCACGAATGGCATCGGCGACGCGGCGAAGCTTACGCGGGCCGACGCGGGCGAACTTCAGGTGAGCGACAGCGGTGGTCTTCTGCTCAGCGATATCACTCACTTCACACCAGCCTTGTCGCCGCCGTGCCCCTTGAAGTGGCGCGTCGGAGAGAACTCACCGAGCTTGTGCCCGACCATGTTCTCGGTAACGTAGACAGGGATATGCATCTTGCCGTTGTGCACGCCGATGGTGTGTCCCACCATCGTCGGCACGATCGTCGAAGCGCGGCTCCACGTCTTGATCACGCGCTTTTCGCGCGTGTCGTTCATCTTGTCGACCTTCTTGATGAGATGGTCGGCGACGAACGGACCCTTCTTTAAACTACGACCCATCGAACTACGCCTTCCGTTTCCGAACGATCATGTTGCCGGTGCGCTTGTTACGGCGCGTCTTCTTGCCCATGGTCATCTGACCCCAAGGCGTCGTAGGCGGACGACCGGAGGTCGAACGCGCTTCACCACCACCGTGCGGGTGGTCGACCGGGTTCATCGCGATACCACGCACGCTCGGGCGCTTGCCCATGTGGCGCATGCGGCCCGCTTTACCGATGACTTGGTTCTCGTGCTCGACGTTGCCGAGCTGACCGATGGTGGCACGGCACAAAACGTGAATCTTGCGCACTTCGCCGGACGGCATACGCACCTGCGCGTATTCGTCTTCTTTGGCCATCAGCTGAGCCGAGACGCCGGCCGAGCGAACGAGCTTGCCGCCCTCGCCTGCACGTAGCTCAATGTTGTGAATGACCGTACCGACCGGGATGTTCTTGATCGGCAAACAGTTGCCGGTCTTGATGTCCGCAGCAGATCCGGATTCGACCATGTCGCCGACCTTGAGGTCGACGGGGGCCAGGATATAACGCTTCTCGCCGTCTTTGTAGTGCAACAGGGCGATGCGTGCCGAGCGGTTCGGATCGTATTCGATCGTCGCCACTTTGGCCGGGATCGCGTCTTTGCCGCGCTTGAAGTCGATGATGCGATAGATCTTGCGCGTGCCGCCGCCCTTATGACGGACCGTGATGTGTCCGTTGTTGTTGCGACCGGAATGTTTTTTACGCACTTCGGTAAGCGGCTTATGCGGATCGACCTTCGAGAGGTCGGAGAAGTCCATCGTCGTGATGAAACGGCGGCCCGCGCTAGTCGGGCGATACTTTTTAACAGGCATCTTATTGCTCGAAGTAGTTGACGCCGCCGAGTTCGATTTTTTGACCCGGCTTGAGGGTGACGATGGCTTTCTTGAAGTCGGACTGCTTGCCCGACGTGCGCTGGCCGCGACGCGCAAAGTTGCGCGTCTTGCCGACGACGTTAACGGTGTTGATCTTGATCACGTCCACCTTGAAGATCTCTTCGATGGCGTGACGGATCTGCGTCTTGGTCGCGCCGGGGTGCACCGTAAAGGTGTACTGCTGACCGAGTGCATTCGCCATCGCTTTTTCGGTGATGCGCGGCGAGAGAATGATGTCGCGTGCGTCCATTATTTGCTCTCCTCTGCGTAGGTGGCCGAGAGCGCTTCGAACGCAATAGCGGTGAAGACGATGCGCGTGTAACGCAGGACGTCTTTCACATCGAGCGCGCCCGTGTGGGTCACGTCGACTTGCCTGATGTTGTTGCTGACGCGAATGATCTGGTCGCGCGTCGCTTCGCCCTGGCCGGTGACGATCAACGTCTTCGGGCCGGACTTGGCTTCTTTGGCGCTACCGAAGATCAACACGGCAAAGTCGGCGGTCTTCTCGATCGCAAAGTTCGACGCGTCCAGCACCGTGATGGCGCCGTTCTTGAAGCGGTCGGAAAGCGCGGCGATAAACGCAACGCGACGTTCCTTCTTGTTCAGGTCTTCAACGTAGGAGCGCGGCTTGGGACCGAACACCACGCCACCCTTGGTCCATTGAGGCGAGCGGATCGAACCCTGACGGGCGCGGCCGGTACCCTTCTGCTTCCAAGGCTTGCGACCACCACCGCGAACTTCGTCGCGACGCAGGGTCGATGCCGTACCCGCACGCGGGTTTGCCATCTCGCGGTGAACCGCGCGATAGATGGTGTGCAGCTTGTCGCTGTAGTCTTTTTCGAAGATCGCCGGCGTTTGCACGTCGCGAACGATCTTTCCGGTAACGTCGATTACGTTCGGCATTATGCGTTCACCTCGGAGCGCTTCGACTTCACGCTCTGGCTGATAACCACGAGCGCATTTTTTGCACCCGGAACCGGGCCACGCACGAGCAGAATGTTCCGCTCCGCATCGGCAACAACGATTTCGAGATTCTGGTGCGTCGTGCGATCAACACCATAGTGACCCGGACGACGGCTGCCTTTAACGACGCGGCCGGCGTTGGTGTCGCCGTTCGAACCCACCTGACGGTGGATCATCGAGCCGTGGCTTGCGCCACCGCCACTGAAGTTATGACGCTTGATACCACCGGCGAAGCCGTGGCCTTTGGAGATACCGGCGACGTCGACGCGGTCGCCCGCTTCGAACGCGGCGACGGTGATCGTCTGACCGGCTTCGACGCCGTCGATGCCGTCGCGAAATTCGCGAACGAACTTTGCCGGCTCGACATTGTTCTTCTTGAAATGCCCAGCAAGGGCACGGGTGACGCGAGCTTTTTTAATCGTACCGAAGCCGAGAGCAACGGATGCATATCCGTGTTTCTCAACAGTACGACGCTCGACCACCGTGCAGGGACCGGCTTCGATCACCGTGACCGGAACATAACGTCCGTCAGCGGTGAACACGCTCGTCATCCCAACCTTGCGGCCAAGGATGTTTTTCATATCCTCGTCCTTCGAGTGTTAGAGGTGAGTGATTAAATGTCCACGGTCCCAGGCGTACTGCCTATATTCTTTACCGGCACGCGCAATGAAGCGCGGTCCGGCTAGGACCACAACTCACGCAGTTTACCAGGACGCCCCACCCGCGTCAAGCGACTTTTCCGTGCGCCGGCCTCTCAGCCATGAGGCGCCTTCCGGGTTGTCACCCCGAGCGTAGGGGCGGCGGCCCGTAGTCGAGGGCGAGGGACCGCCGACGGCCTAGCCAACTTGAGCCGACGATGGAACCCGTGACCTTGACCACCGATCGCCTCGTCCTACGCCAGTGGCGGGAGAGCGACTTCACGGCCTATGCCGCCATGAGCGGTGATCCGCGGGTGATGGAACACTACCCGGCCGCCTTAACCCGGGCCGAGAGCGACGCTTCGGCGCTACGTCATCAGGCCCGGATCGCCGAGCAAGGTTGGGGCATCTGGGCGCTCGAGCTGCGGTCGACGGGCGAGTGCATCGGCTTCACGGGTCTCCAGCGGCCGCCGTTCGAAGCACATTTCACGCCCTGCGTGGAGATCGGCTGGCGGGTCGCCTACGATCATTGGGGCCAGGGGCTAGCGCCCGAAGCCGCTGGTGCCGCCCTCGTCTTCGGCTTCGAGACGCTCGCTCTTGATGAAATCGTGGCCATGACCGCAACTACCAACCACCGCTCGATGCGGGTGATGGAAAAGATCGGCATGACCCGGGACCCGGCCGACGACTTCGACGTGCCGATGCTCCCCGAAGGCCACCGCCTCCGTCGGCACGTTCTCTATAGGACAGGTCCTTCGAGACGCGCCTAATCGGCGCTCCTCAGGATGACACTTAGCCCCACCAGAAGGCAGCGGCGACGATCGCGTAGAGGCCGATGAGTGCGACGCCTTCGAGCCAGTTCGACTCGCCGTCGGAGATTGCCATCATCGGCACGACCGCCGCCAGGACGATCGTAATCACCAGTAACGGCGGAAAGACGAGGGTGAGATTCGCGCCCGGAACGACCAGGCTCAGTAAGACGAGGGCCGGTATCAGCGCGACGGCGACCTGGAGCGAAGAGTTGAGGATGAGGCTGATCGAAAGTGCCGCGCGATTACGCACCGCCATCGTTACACCGACGACGTTCTCGACCGCGTTGCCGGCGATCGCGACGATGACCAGTCCGGTGAACGCTTCGCTGATGCCGAGCAGATGGATCGTCGGCGTCATCGCTTCGACGAACCAGTCCGAGACGAGGGCCGACGCAAGGCCGTCGCTTCGACGAACCAGTCCGAGACGAGGGCCGACGCAAGGCCGGCGGCGCTTAGGACGGTGATGGTGAGCCAGAGCGGCCAGCGCCACGCCCCGTCTTCCTCGCGAACCTCCTCCACTTCGGTTTGCATGCGCATCGAGAAAACGACGCTCGCCGCAAAGATCGCGAGAAGTACCAGCGCGCAAGCGATGCTGATCGCGTCGGAGTGCGGAGCGGCCGGCGTATGCAGTTGTACGGCAAGCGATGGAATCACCAATGCAGCGGCTGCGACCGCGATCACGATGCTAATCGCTCGCGGCTCCTCCGCCGAGAACTTCTGCCGACCGTGTTTTAGCCCGCCGAAGAAGAACGCCAAGCCGAGGACGAGCAGGCTGTTCGCCAGGATCGAACCGACTAGCGCCGTCTGCACCACGCCGATTAGCCCCGCACGCAACGCAAAGAGGCAGATGAAGAGTTCCGGCAAGTTGCCGAGCGCCGATTGAAGTATGCCCGCAACCGACGACGAGACGCGATGGCTAAGCTGCTCGATCGCGGCACCGATCGTTGCGGCCAACATCGCGAGCGCGATACCGGAGACAACGAACGTGAGCAGCGGCGGCGCGGCGATCGCACTAAACACTCCGGCGAGCATCGTTGCGACGATCGCCACCGTCATTACGATCAGGTCTTTACGCGCGAACTTCACCTTATGAGAAGGCCGCAAGCCCGGTGATCTGCTGGCCCAGGATCAGCGTGTGCACCTCGCTCGTCCCTTCATAGGTCAACACCGATTCGAGGTTGTTCATGTGGCGAATCACCGGATACTCCAGCGTAACGCCGTTAGCGCCGAGAATTGTACGCGCCTCGCGTGCGATCTTCAGTGCTTCACGCACGTTGTTGAGCTTTCCGAACGAGACTTGCGCGGGATGCAGCGCGCCCGCATCCTTCATGCGCCCGAGATGCAACGCCAGCAACGTACCCTTGTTGAGCTCGAGTAGCATGTTGACAAGCTTCTGTTGCGTGAGCTGAAACGCGCCGATCGGTTTGTCGAACTGCACGCGCGTCTTTGCGTACTGCAATGCTGATTCGTAACACGCGCGGGCAGAGCCCATCGCGCCCCAGATAATGCCGAAGCGCGCTTCGTTTAAGCACGCAAGCGGACCACGTAAGCCTTCTGCGCCGGGCAGTATCGCGTCGGCGGGCAGACGCACGTCTTGCAGAACCAACTCGCTGGTCACCGATGCGCGCAACGAGATCTTCTTCTCGATCGGATTCGCCGTAAAGCCTTTAGCGTTCGTCGGCACCACGAATCCGCGAATTGCGCCTTCGGCCTGCGCCCAGATGATCGCGACGTCGGCGATGCCGCCGTTGGTGATCCACATCTTCGTGCCGGAGAGAACCCAGTCGTTCCCGTCGCGGCGGGCATTGGTGCGCATGCCGGCCGGATTACTGCCGTAATCCGGCTCGGTCAATCCGAAACAACCAATCTTCTCGCCGCGGGCCATCTCCGGCAACCACGCCCGCTTCTGCTCTTCGCTGCCCCAGCGCCAGATCGCATACATCGCAAGCGAACCTTGCACCGAAGCAAAGCTACGGACGCCGGCATCGCCGGCCTCCAGTTCCGCGCAGACGATACCGTAGGCCACGGCACTTGCCCCGGGGCAATCGTAGCCCTCGAGGTGCATGCCGAGGAAGCCGAGCTTCCCGAGTTCGCGGCCGAGTTCGCGCGGCATGATGCCTTCTTCGAACCACTCGCCGATATTCGGGAGTACCTTGTCGCGAACGAACGATCGCGCGGTGTCGCGGATCAGCCGCTCTTCATTCGAGAGCAGCGCATCGATACCGAGAAAGTCGACGGCATCGGGAGAGGCGGCTTTGCCTGAACTCATGGTCCAAGGCTTTCGCAGTAACCGAGGGCGAATCCGTCAGCCATGATTACGGGACAGGATCTCACCGAAGCGGAACGCGCCCGACTACGAAGGCAAATTTTCTGGTCGATACCGGTTTGGGCGGCGATCATCGCACTAACCGTATACAATATTGTTGTCCATCACAGTACATACGGGATCCCGGCACTCGTAAATGGCCTAATCGTGGTTGCCGGAATCGCCGCTATCTGGAGAGAGATCGTGCGCTACCGCAGGCTCTCTAGCGGTTGACGGAACTCATGTCGGCGTAGCGCGCGCCGGCGGCCGCATCGGCTGGGAAAATTGCGTCGAGCTCGTCAATCTCCGCTTTCGTAAGCGATACATCCAGCGCGCCGAGGTTCTGATCGAGTATCGCCGCACGCCTCGTTCCCGGAATCGGCACGACGTCGTCGCCCTGGGCGAGTAACCACGCCAGCGCAAGTTGCGCGGGCTCACAACCCTTTGCTTTCGCCATCGCAACAACGCGCTCGACCAAGCGAAGATTCTTCGCGAAGTTCTCGCCTTGAAAGCGCGGCGAATGTGCGCGGAAATCATCGGGCGTAAAGTCATCCGCTGTTTTCAACGCCCCGGTGAGGAAGCCGCGCCCGAGCGGGCTGTAGGCAACCGTGGCGATGCCAAGTTCCCGCGCCGTTTTAAGTTGTCCATTCGATTCCAGATCGCGCGACCATAGCGACCATTCGTTTTGTACGGCTGCGAGCGGATGTACGGCGTGCGCGCGTCGGATATTCTCGGCGCTCGCTTCCGAGAGCCCGATGAAGCGCACCTTGCCCGCGGAGACCAGCTCGCCCATCGCACCGGCGGTCTCTTCGATCGGCGTAGCGGTATCGATGCGGTGTTGATAGTAGAGGTCGATGTGATCGATGCCGAGGCGCAGTAGTGATGCATCGCACGCGGCACGCACGTATTCCGGGCGCCCGCTGATCGAGCGCGATGCGGGATCGCCGTCAGCGCGAACGATGCCAAATTTCGTAGCAAGGAATGCGCTATCGCGCTTTCCGCGCAAGGCCTTACCAATGAGCCGCTCGTTCGCACCGGTGCCGTACATATCGGCGGTGTCGATCATGGTTAGCCCCGCGTCGAGCGCGCGACGGATGACGGCAATCGATGCATCGTCATCGGCAGCACCGTAGAACTCCGACATGCCCATGCAGCCCAGGCCGAGCGCCGAGACGAGCGGGCCGCCACTACCGAGGCGGCGGGTCTTCATCGTTTGAGAACGCGCGCCAGTTTGTCGAAGAGCGCATCGAGCGAACGCTCGTGCTGATCTTCGATGCGACGCCACAGCAGACGGCCTTCGGTATCGCTCAAGATCGCGTCGACGCGATGCTCGACCGTCACATCCTTGCCATCGCTGATCAAATAGAAGCCGTGCGTTCCATCGACGCCTTCGTTGATGAACTTCCAGACGATGTGGTCGTCGGGCTCAAACTCAGCGAGGGTCGCATGGACGCCGATGTGCCACTCTTCCGTCTTTCCGACGGTGAGCGGCCCGGGCGAGCGCATAAATGGTTGGGATGCGAAGGGCCAAATCTGATCGCCGGATGTTCCCATCTCTTCGAGCAGATGATAGATCCGCCGCTTAGTACCGCGGAAGGTGCGCGCGCGTTTGACATGCAGCGGAATAGGCATGGGCCATGCTTTCGGCACCGCCCATGTAGCTTCCTTAAAGGTGCTAGCTCTTCGGGCCGACCTCTTTCGCGGCCAACTTCGCTAGGTTGTTCATCACAACGATAGCCAAGATCGTCACCACGACAGCATAGAACAGGTCACCCCATATCCCGCTTCCGGCCGGCAAATACTGTTTGACCAGCTCCGCGATGAAGGCGTTCCACGCACCGGCGGCAAGCAGGCCGAACGCGATGCTTGCAAGCGCAATCATCGTTCCGAGGTATGTGCCTTTGTTTTCCATTCAAGATCTCCACGGAAAAATATAAAGATATTGCTTTCAGCTTCGTAGCGGCGTTCGTCCCGCCTGCTCCCTACACCAATACACGACAAAGGGGCCCCTCGTTTGAGGAGCCCCTTGATGTCGTGTCCCCTTCCGGGAGACTAGGCCTTGAGTTCGATGTCGACGCCGGCCGGCAGATCCAGATGCATGAGAGCATCCATGGTCTTCGGCGATGCCTGGAGGATGTCGATCAGGCGCTTATGCGTACGCATTTCGAAATGCTCGCGCGACTTCTTGTCGTTGTTCGTCGAGCGCTGGACGCAGTAGCGATTGATCTCGGTCGGAAGCGGCACAGGTCCGCTCACGAATGCGCCGGTGCGCTTCGCGGTCTCGACGATGCGTTCTGCCGACTGGTCAAGCACCGAGTGATCGTATGCCTTCAGACGGATGCGGATTTTCTGCTTAGCCATTTCCTTCGTTCCTATTTATAGATTGTCAAAGAGCCCGCGTCCTTCGAGACGCGCTGCGCGCTCCTCAGGATGACACTGCGTCATCCCGAGAAGCGATTGGAGATTTACTCCGAGACGCTGGTAACCACTCCGGCGCCGACGGTGCGGCCGCCCTCGCGGATTGCGAAGCGGAGGCCTTCTTCACACGCGATCGGCGTGATCAGTTCGACGTCCATCGTCACGTTGTCGCCCGGCATAACCATCTCGACGCCTTCCGGCAGCGCGATGGTACCCGTCACGTCCGTCGTACGGAAGTAGAACTGCGGGCGGTAGTTCCCGAAGAACGGCGTGTGACGGCCGCCTTCGTCCTTCGAGAGGACGTAGACTTCGGCTTTGAACTTCTTGTGCGGTTTGATCGAACCGGGCTTGGCCAAAACCTGGCCGCGCTCGATGTCATTGCGATCGATACCGCGGAGCAGCACGCCGATGTTGTCGCCGGCGATGCCCGAGTCGAGCAGCTTGCGGAACATCTCGATGCCGGTGACGACGGTCTTGCGAGCGTTCTCCATCAGGCCGACGATTTCGATTTCTTCGCCGACTTTGACCTGACCACGTTCGACGCGGCCCGTTCCGACCGTGCCGCGACCGGTGATCGTGAACACGTCTTCGACCGGCATCAGGAACGGCTTGTCGGTCGCGCGGACCGGCTCGGGGATGTAGTCGTCAACGGTGTCCATCAACTTGAAGATGGCGTCCGCATCCGGGTCGCCACGCTTGCCCGACGATTGAAGCGCCTTGAGCGCAGAACCGCGGACAATCGGCGTGTCGTCGCCGGGGTACTCGTACTTGGTGAGCAGTTCGCGGACTTCCATCTCGACCAGCTCAAGCAGTTCCTCATCGTCGACCATGTCGCACTTGTTGAGGAAGACGACAACCTTCGGGACGCCGATCTGATGCATGAGCAGGATGTGCTCGCGCGTCTGCGGCATCGGGCCGTCGGTCGCGGACACGACCAGGATCGCGCCGTCCATCTGGGCGGCTCCCGTGATCATGTTCTTGATGTAGTCGGCGTGCCCCGGGCAATCGACGTGTGCGTAGTGACGCTTCGCCGTCTCGTACTCTTGGTGCGAGATGGCGATCGTAATACCGCGCTCTTTTTCTTCAGGAGCGTTATCGATATCGTTAACGTCTTTGCGCGTCGCGAGCCCTTCGGTCGCGAGGCAGTTGGTGATTGCAGCCGTCAATGTCGTTTTGCCGTGGTCAACGTGACCCGTCGTGCCGATGTTGACGTGCGGCTTGGTGCGTTCGAATTTAGCCTTCGCCATGATACTTTACGTTGTTCCTTTTTCGGTTTGCTGGTCAGTTAAACGTTGGCGGTCTTTTTGCCGGCCGCTTTTGCTACGATCTCTTCTTCGACGGACTTCGGCGCCTTTTCATAGTGCGAGAATTCCATCGTGTACGTTGCACGACCTTGGGTCGCAGAACGCATGTCGGTTGCGTAACCGAACATCTCTGAAAGCGGGACGTTCGCAGCAATGACCTGCGCTCCGCCCGGAGCTTCTTCCGTCGCCTGGATCATACCGCGGCGACGGTTGAGATCTCCCGTGATCGCGCCCATGTAATCTTTGGGCGTGGTCACTTCGACCTTCATGATCGGTTCGAGCAAGATCGGGCCTGCGGCGCGGTTGGCTTCTTTCCAGCCCATCGACGCAGCGATCTTGAATGCCATTTCGGACGAGTCGACGTCATGGTATGAACCATCGATCGCTTCGACCTTGAAGTCGAGAACCGGGAAGCCCGCGAGAACGCCCGAGAGCGCCGATTCGCGAATGCCTTCTTGAACGGCCTTCGAGTATTCCTTCGGAACCGCGCCGCCGACGATCTTCCATTCGAAGACCATGCCGGTGCCGGGCAAGCCCGGAGTAACGCGGAGCGTCACATCGCCGTATTGGCCCTTGCCGCCCGACTGACGAACGAACTTACCTTGCTTGGTAACTTCCTTCGTGATCGCTTCTTTGTAAGCGACCTGCGGTTTGCCGACATTGGCTTCGACTTTGAACTCGCGACGCAGACGGTCGAGAATGATTTCGAGATGCAACTCGCCCATTCCGGCGATAATCGTCTGCTGCGTCTCTTCGTCGGTGCGCATCCGGAACGTGGGGTCTTCCTGCGCGAGACGCGCGAGGCCCTTACCCAACTGATCCTGGTCAGCTTTCGACTTCGGTTCGATCGCTTGCGAGATGACCGGCTCGGGGAACACGATGTTCTCGAGCATGATCGGAATCTTCTCGTCGCACAGCGTGTCGCCGGTGCGGGTGTCGGTCAAGCCGACGGCCGCAGCGATGTCGCCCGCGCCGATGGAATCGATATCTTCGCGATGGTTCGCATGCATACGCAGAATACGTCCGATGCGTTCCTTCTTGCCGGTACGCGCGTTGTAGACGTACGAACCCTTGTTCAGGATTCCCGAATAGACGCGGAAGTACGTCAAGTTACCGTACGGATCGGTCGCGATCTTGAACGCCAGCGCAGCGAACGGCTCATCGTCGTCGGCCTTGCGGGTGATCGGAAGATCGGTCTTCGGATCGATACCGGTGATAACTTTTGCTTCGAGCGGTGACGGGAGATAATCCACGACCGCGTCGAGCAACGGCTGTATGCCCTTGTTCTTAAACGCCGAGCCGCAGAGCATCGGAAGTACCGTGCCGGCGATCGTCGCTTTACGCAACGCCGTCTTCATGCGGTCGATCGGCAGATCTTTGCCGTCGAAGAACATCTCGAGCAGCTCATCGTCTTGTTCGGCGATCGCTTCGATCAGTTCCGCACGCCATTTCAGCGCGACTTCTCTGAGATCGCCGTCGACGTCGACCTCCGAATCCATCACCGAACCGAGGTCATCGGTGTAGATGATCTTCTTCATGGTGAAGAGATCGACGACGCCTTTGAACTGGTCCTCGGCGCCGATCGGCACCTGGACGGGAACGGCCTTCGCGCCGAGGCGCTCGCGGATCTTGTCGACGACGTTGAAGAAGTCCGCGCCCATGCGATCCATCTTGTTAACGAAGATGATGCGGGGCACTTTATACTTGTTCGCCTGGCGCCAGACGGTCTCGGACTGCGGCTGAACCGCGGCGACCGAGTCGAAGAGCGCGACGAGTCCATCGAGCACGCGGAGCGAACGTTCAACTTCAACGGTGAAGTCCACGTGGCCAGGCGTATCGATAATGTTAATACGGGTATCGCGCCACGTCGTCGCGGTTGCGGCCGAGGTGATGGTGATGCCGCGTTCCTGCTCCTGAACCATCCAGTCCATCGTGGCGGCGCCGTCGTGGACTTCGCCGATCTTATGGACGCGGCCGGTGTAGTACAGAATACGTTCGGTACACGTCGTCTTGCCGGCATCGATATGCGCGGCAATGCCGAGCCATCAACGATTACCAGCGGTAATGCGCGAAGGCTTTGTTTGCCTCGGCCATCTTGTGCGTGTCTTCGCGCTTCTTGATGGTGGCGCCGGCATTGTTGCTGGCATCCATCAGTTCATACGCGAGCTTCTCTTCGAACGACTTGCCGGCGCGTGAGCGGGCATAGCCGATCAGCCAACGCATGGCCATGGCCTGACGGCGGTCCGGGCGGACTTCCATCGGGACCTGGTACGTAGCACCGCCGACGCGACGCGGGCGAACTTCGACCAACGGCATCGAGTTCGAGAGCGCCTGCGAGAAGATATCCATCGGGTCGCGGCCGGTTTTTTCCGCGATCAAATCGAGCGCGCCGTACATGACGCGTTCCGCAACAGACTTCTTGCCGTCGAGCATCACCTTATTGATGAAGCGCGCGAGCACTTTCGAGTTGTACTTGCCGTCGGGGAGAATCTGCCGCTTCTGGGCGGGGCCTTTGCGTGGCATTTAAATAATATTTCCTATTAAAATCCTGAGGTTCTCGAAGGACCGGTTACTTCTTAGTGGTGCGCTTGGCGCCGTATTTAGAACGGCCTTGCTTGCGGTTGGCCGCGCCGGCGGTATCGAGCGTGCCACGAACGATGTGGTAGCGAACGCCCGGAAGATCTTTAACGCGACCGCCACGCACGAGCACAACCGAGTGCTCCTGGAGGTTGTGGCCGATGCCGGGGATGTAGGCCGTCACTTCTTCGCCGTTGGTCAAGCGCACACGCGCGACCTTACGGAGAGCCGAGTTCGGCTTCTTCGGGGTAACGGTCTTCACTTGCGTGCAGACGCCACGACGCTGCTCTTTTCGCTCTTCTCGCGGCCCTTACGGACCAGCTGGTTAATCGTCGGCACTCAAATCCCCAAAAATGCACGTGTTTTAAAGGCCCGATGGCCCTCAATTCCACGCTTCACAAGCAAAGACGGCCGCACCGCGGGGTGCGCCCGAACCGTCGCAGTATATCAGGGCACCTCGGCCGAGTCAACGCCGTTTCTCCTGGTTCCGTCCAAGGTCGCTCGCAGGTTTCCTCTGGGCAGGCTTCCGGACCGGACGTTTCGCACTACAAGCGCCAATGAAGCGCCTTGATGTGCTGGACGGGTTGCGCGGGGTCGCCGTGTTGCTGGTGCTCTGGTACCACCTCTGGGAAACGACCTTCTGGAGCCCTCCCTGGGGCCTGGTCTTTATCCCCGCGACCGGCTTCATCGGGGTCCATCTGTTTTTCTTCTTGTCCGGGTTTGTGATCGTCTATCCGTTCGCCCGGGCGGCTTGGGGCACGGGCACGCCGCCGACCTGGGGGTCGTTCGCCTGGCGCCGCTTCATCAAGATCGTTCCGTCCTACATCCTCTCGATCATCGTGGCATACGCGCTCGGCTACGCCCAGCAAGAGACCTTGGGCGGCGATACGATCAAGGACGTCATCACCCATCTGCTCTTTATCCACACCTGGTTCCCGGATACGTACGGCTCGATCAACGGCGTGCTCTGGACGTTGGCGGTCGAGGTCGAGTTCTATGCGCTCTTCCCGCTGATCTGGTGGTGCTTTAAGCGCGCGCCGTGGTGGACGTTTGCCGGCATGCTGGTGACTGCACTGGCCTGGCGCAATGGCCTTGCCCATTGCTGCTATACCGGCCTCTTCGAGCAGTGGGAAGAGAATCTACCGGGCTACCTCGACATCTTTGCCTTCGGTATGATCTCCGCATATCTATGGACGCGGTATGGCGGGAACGTCAACGCCACGGTGCGGTCGCGAGCACTCGGCACCGTGGTTGCCATCGCCGGCGTTGCGTTTCTCGGGTGGCTCTTACGAGACATGTACGCCTATCGGTTTGCCGATCAATGGTCGGGCGTTTGGCAGATCGACCGCCGAGGACTATTCGGCTTGGCGTTTGCCGCGATCGCGCTCGGTTCGCTCTGCGGCGCAACCTGGTGGCACAGCATCCTTGCCAATCCCGTGCTCGTATACTTAGCGGCGATCTCGTACAATCTCTACCTGTATCACCAGCTCATTATACGTGAGTTGATGTGGCACCACTGGCCGGGATCGATCGCGCGCGACCCGCACTATGATCCGCAATGGCAAGCGCTCTTCACCTACGTGGGCGGGTTGACGACGATCGTCGCCGCGACGCTTGCCACCTTCGGCTTCGAGCGTCCGCTGATACGCAAGGGCGGGCACTAACGGCGACGTGCTCGCCTCGCAACGCGGATCAACCTTCGCGGAGACGATCGTCTCCGCCGGCATCATCGCTCTCGTTCTCGGCGTCGCGCTCACCGTAGCCGTCGCCGCCGCGCACCGTCTTACGCCGAACGCGCGCGCCGATGCGCTCGAACGCCTGACACATCGCGAACTTGCCGTTGCACGCGATCTGCTCAAATACGACGGCGCGATACTCGTGCCGGCGACCATCGCGACGACGGTTCCGCTCGCCGGCGGCACGCCGTTACCGGTAACGCTGGTTCTCCGCGTCGGTTCGGCGCCGGGCGCGACCACGATAACGATCGAAGCGAACGACGGAGCAGAAGGCGCGTCCGAGAGCGCGACGATCACCGCACACGCACCGCTCCCCGGCTCGACCATTGCACCGGAGCAGCTCGTTCCCGCGCCGACCGGTGCGCCGTGAGCATTGCGCGCACGCTCGTTATAGCGGGCTTTGTCATCGCGCTGGCGACGGCGCTCTTGCACGTCTGCGCCCTCGGTGCTCGCGCTCAGCTTCATCGCGCGCAGATGCGGGCGGCGACGGTAACATTTGATCTCGCGTTTGCAAAAACAAAAGCCGCGATTGCCGATGCACTGGCGGGCGGTGGTGATCCCCAACATCTGGTCGTCGCGATGCCGGTGGTCGCCAACGCGAATGTTCAGCAAGCCACGTTCGATGATGATGCGCAGAATCTGCAAAGAAACGACAGCATCGATGAGGGCCGCTTCGCCGTGCGCGTTACCGTCGCCGGTCGCGACCGTTACGTGCTCTTTCGGACCTTTCGTGCGCCGCCGTATGCTATGGTCGCCGGCACACGCGACGTCAGCGCAGGCCTACTTTCGCGCGATGCATCGCTCGGTGACGATGCCGGCACGACGCAGACGACGATCTCTGTACGTTACGTGAACGCGAAGACGGGCGCATCATTCGACGGCAACGCGTGGCACGCGGAGTCGTGGAAAAACGAAAGCGCCACGAGCCCCACTTGGGACCCGTAGCGCTTGGAGCTGTACGAACTCGCGACTAGGCGAGCTGCGAACCGAAGATCTTCTCGGTAAGATCGGCGATGCCGGGCAGGCGTACTTCCTTGCCCATGAAGGCCGTGATCACGAGATAAATCCACAATACGGTTTCCGCAAGGAACAGGATCGGCAGAAGCAACCACAGATGCATGAACTGGAATACCACGTTCAGCACAAACATGGCGATCCAGACCGTGATCGACTGGGCAGCAGCCCATTTTACAAATCTGTTCGTTCCGCCACCGAAAAGCATGATCAGCCCTCCGACGATCATGAACAGCGCATAGGCTAGGCCTGCTGCGACATTGGGCTGGAGTCCGAACGGGGCATCGCTGGTGGTGGTGGGGGGCTGACTAGCCATCAATTCTCCTTCAACGAGAACGCACGAAGGGGGTATTGCTTGCTTTCTTCGTCGGCGGAGGCGGCTGCTACTTCTGTCGAATGGCCTATAAACGGTGAAAGACTTCGATCGCCTCGACGATCTCGGCCGGGCACTCGACCGGGATGTTGTGCCCGCAGGCACGCAGCACGACGGCGAGCGCGCCGTCGATTGCGGCGACCACGTCGCGCTTCACCGCGGCCGCCGAAACAACGGGATCACGATCTCCGGCGATCGCCAAGGTTGGTACCACGATCGATGCGAGTCGTTCAGGGAACGCATCGGTGCGCCCGCGCTCGTACCAGCCCATCCAATGCTCCGGCTGCGCGATGAGTGCGTCCTCGAGGATACGCTCCGTCACGGCGGGCGAGAGCTCGCGCACCATCGCCGCTCGTTGAAAGGCGGCGATGCGCTCCCGGTTCCCGATCGCCGCCCATGCCGTCCGTCGCTGGCGTTCATTCTCGCGCGCGGCGCGGGCCGTACCCGGAGCAATCAGGATCAGGCGCTCGAGATTCGCGGGTTGCTCGGCGGCGACGTACTGCGCCACTTTACCACCCATCGAGTGCGCAACCAACGTCAACGGCGCATCGACGGCGGCCATCACGGCACGCAGGTCGGAGGCGTAGCCTTCGAGATCGTGGCCTTCTTGCGGCCGATCGGAGTAGCCGCAACCGCGAAAATCGAACAGATGCATCGAGTAATGCGCCGGATCGAGCCGCTCGGTGACCTCGTACCACATGCGCCGCGACGAGATCCAGCCGTGCGCAAACAGGATGTGCTGCGGTCCGTCTCCGCGCTGCTCCAGGGACAAGCGAACGTCACCATTTTGGACAAACGTCGGCACGATATCGGCCATGAACCGCCGAACTACGCTCAATCGTGAAGTCGCGCCTGCAGTCCGGGTTGTTGTACCCTGCGTTGTTCTACGTTGTCTTCGTCTGGGGTCTCAACACCGTGCTCATCAAGCACGCGCTGACGGAGTTGTCGCCGCTTGCGTTCATGAGCCTACGGTTCTTGGTAATGACACCGCTTGCGTTCGTGCTCTTACGAGTCGCAGGCGAGCGCGTCTCCTTCGAAAAGCGGGATCTCCCCTTGCTGATCATCTGCGGCGCATGCGGCTATGGCGTCTACCAATATCTCTGGGTGCTTGGCCTGGCGAACACCTCACCTTTTGCCTCCGCGTTGCTTGGGACGTTCGCACCGGTCTTCACACTTGCGCTCTTGGCCATCGCGGGGCACGAAAAGGTCCGCTCCGGGCGTTGGATCGGTGCCGCGGTCGCCCTCGCGGGCGTCGCCATCTTCGAAGGACTCTTCGGCGGCGCACCATCGTTCCGCACAGGCGACGTGTTGACGCTAATCGCCGCCGCCGTCTTCGCCGGCTACAATGTTGTTAGCGCACGATTGCTCGGGCGCTATACACCGCTCAACCTGTTGGTAATCACGCTGACGATCGGCGCGATTATGATTATTCCAAGTGGTATTCCCGCGCTCGTACATACCGATTTTGCGCACGTATCGCCGCAATCGTGGGGCGCGGTGGCCTTCGCGATCGTCTTTCCGATCATGCTCACCTATCCGGTCTGGAGCTGGGGCATCACCAAGCTCGGCGCCGGACGCGTCTCGCTCTTCTCGTTCCTTACGCCGGTGTTTGCCGGGCTGCTCTCGATACCGATCCTACACGTACACTTCGAAACACACCAACTCATCGGCGGCGCGATCTGCCTGGCCGGCATGGTGGTCTCGAATATGCTCGGGCGCGCATCCCTCGCCGAGTTGTGGAGTTGGCGCGCCTTCGGCGTCGAACGGTAGGCCGCAATGAAGAGACGTGCTTGGTATTGGCTGTTGCTTGCACCGTTTATCGGGACGCTTTGGCCACCGTTCTACAACCACGCCGACCCCGCGCTCTTCGGACTCCCGTTCTTCTACTGGTACCAACTGCTGTGGGTCATCCTGACCTCGCTACTGCTCGGATTCGTGTTACTGATGACGCGCGAGAACACGCATGTCTAGCGGCACGATCATCTTCCTCGCGCTGGTGATCGGCGTCACCATTCTCGGCTTTGTTGCCTCCGGTTGGGGCCGCGCCAACCTCCGGCAATTCGATGAATGGGCACTGGGCGGACGCAAGTTCGGTACGATCGTCTCGTGGTTCTTGCTCGGCGGCGATCTCTATACAGCCTACACCTTCGTAGCGGTTCCGGCGCTCGTCTATGGTGCGGGCGCGCTCGGTTTCTTCGCAGTGCCGTATGCGACGATCGCTTATCCCGTCGTCTTCGTCCTCCTGGCTCGCTTCTGGGCGGTTGCAAAGCGGCGCAACTACGTCACCTCGGCCGACTTCGTGCGCGATCGCTATGGGGACCGCACACTCGAGGTCGTCATCGCACTAACCGGCGTTATCGCGGCGCTACCATATATCGCTTTACAGTTGATTGGGATGAAGACCGTCTTCGGCCAGATCGGGGGCGTCTTCGGCGCTTACGGTGGCTTCGCCGCGCTGATCGTCGCCTTCGTCATACTCGCTGCTTACACATATACCAGCGGCTTGCGTGCGCCGGCAATGATCGCGTTCGTTAAGGACACGCTGATCTACGTCACCGTGATTGCCGCCATTATCGTCATCCCGGCGGCGCTCGGCGGATGGCACAACGTCTTCACCACGGCGCAACTCGCCCTTGCGAAGCGCCCGGTTCCCTCGGGCATCCTGCTCTCGCCGGGCATGTACTTTGCCTACGCAACGATGGCATTCGGATCGTGTCTCTCGCTCTTCATCTACCCGCACTCGATCACCAGCATTCTCGCCGCCAAAAGCAAGTTCGTGATTCAGCGCAACGCCGCGCTCTTACCGGCCTACTCACTCTTGCTCGGTTTTCTCGCCCTGCTTGGTTTCTGTGCGATCGCTGCCGGCATCGTCACCAAAGATCCGAACGCGATCGTGCCGATGCTCTTCGCCAAGTACTTCCCCGATTGGTTCGCCGGCGTTGCCAACGCGGCCATCGTCATCGGTGCCTTGGTACCCGCCGCGATCATGGCGATCGGTGCTGCCAACCTGCTTTCAAGCAACGTCATTAAACAGTTCTCCCCACAGCGTCCGCAGGGCGAGACGCGCATTGCCAAGTTGCTTACGCTTGTCGTCTGCGCGGCAGCGTTACTCTTCGTCATCGAGCTTCCGGTGCAATATGCGATCACGTTGCAGTTGCTCGGCGGTGCGTGGATGCTACAAATCTTTCCGGCATTTGCGCTCGGCCTCTATACGCGCTGGTTCCACCCGAAGGGGCTGTTGCTCGGATGGATAGCCGGAATGGCGACCGGCACCGGCATGGCCTACGCGACGTTCTTGGCAAGCGGGAAGTTCTCCGCGATCTTCCCCTTGCACCTCGGCAGCCTAAAGCTGATCGGCTTCATCGCGCTCTATGCGTTGATCGTCAACGTCGCGGTCGCCTCGATCTCAACCCTCGCGTTGAACGCCGCGAAGGTCCATAGCGGCATCGACGCAACCTCCGCCGGAGACTACGCATGAGCGAACAGATTCAACCCGAGGGCTGGCAGCGCCCGAGCGGCTACAGCAACGGTGTTCTGGCGACGGGTCGTTGGCTCGCGATCGCCGGGCAGATCGGCTGGAATGAGCGCAACGAGATCGTCTCCGACGATCTCGCAGGCCAAACCGCGCAAGCGCTGCGCAATGTTGTCGCGGTCTTAGCTGCAGCCGGTGGTGCGCCCGAACATCTCGTCCGCATGACCTGGTACGTTACCGACAAGCGCGCGTATAGCGCAGCCGCGCAAGCGATCGGCGCCGCGTATCGTGAAATCATCGGTCAAAACTATCCGGCGATGACGCTGGTCGAGGTCTCGGCATTGCTTGAAGATCGTGCGCACATCGAGATCGAGGCGACCGCCGTCCTTCCCTAGGTTTGCGCCCGTAACTTGTAGCGTTGAACCTTTCCGGTCTCGGTCCGCGGTAACGCGTCGACGAACTCGACCTCGCGCGGCGCCTTGTACGAAGCGATGCGCTCTTTACAGAACGCAACCAGCGCCTCCGCGTCGAGTGCTGCATCCGGTTCGCTGACGACGAACGCCTTGACGATGTAGGTGCCGTGTGCGGCATCGGACTTCGCAACGACCGCACACTCCTTCACCGCAGCATGTGCAAGCAACGCCTCCTCGACCTCCGGTCCCGAGACGTTGTATCCCGCCGTAATGATCATGTCGTCCGTCCGAGCGACGTAGTGGAAGTACCCCTCATCGTCCACCGTGTAGGCGTCGCCGGGATAGTTCCAGCCGTTCTTTACGTAGTTCGCCTGGCGCGGATCGTTGAGATATCGGCAACCCGTCGGGCCCTTCACCGCAAGATGTCCAACCGTATTCGCCGGCAGCCGGGCGCCGTCGTCATCGTGAATCTCCACAACGTATCCCGGGATTGCCCGCCCGGTCGCACCGGCGCGCGCATCTGCGACTCCCGATCCGACGAAGATGTGCAGCATCTCGGTGCTGCCGATGCCATCGAGTAACTTCAATCCCGTTGCCGCAAACCACGCATCCCAAACGGAGCCCGGTAAGGTCTCGCCCGCCGAGACACACAGCCGTAAGGACGCGATACTGGTGCCTTCGAGGATCGCCATCATCGCGCGATACGCAATCGGCGCGGTGAACAGAACATTAACGCCGTACTCGCCGATCGCGCGAAGCAGATCGGCCGGTGGTGCCTTCTCCAACAGCAGGGTTGCCGCCCCGATGCGCAGCGGAAAGAGCAGAATACCACCGAGGCCGAAGGTGAACCCGAGCGGCGGTGAACCCGTAAAGAGTTCGTCCGGGTTAGCGCGCAGGACGTGCTTGGCGTAGGTATCGCATATGGCGAGAACGTGGCGATGGAAGTGCACTGTGGCCTTCGCGGGTCCTGTCGTTCCGGAGGTGAACCCGATCAGCGCCACGTCATCGGCGGCGGTCTGCGCATTAGCAAACACAGGCGAAGCGTCGGCCATCAGTTGCTCCAACTCCGTATCGTCACGACCGAACGCAACGGTGCGAACGTTCAAGCCTCCGCTCGCGGTTATGAGGTCGTCGATAATCCGAGCGTCGCAGAGCGCAAGCCGCGCGCCGGACTTCTCCAGCATATGCCGTAGCTCGCCCGCCCGATAGAGCGGCATCGTCGTCACCGCGACCGCGCCGGCCTTCACCACGGCGAACCAGCACGCGGCGAGCATCGGGGTATTCGGCGCTCGCATCAACACCTGATCGCCCGGAAGAACGCCGAGGTTACGCAGGACGTTGGCGATGCGATTCGCGCGGTCGAGGAGGTCCGCATAGCTCCAACTGAGTCCCGGCGCGAGGATGCAACGGCGCTCGCCGCGCCCTTCACGGACATGCCGGTCGAGCAGTTCCTCGGCCGCGTTGATCTGCGCGGGATACTGCAACTCCGGCAGGGTGAAGAGAAACTCGGGGAGATCGCTCACAACGTCTGCCGAGCGATAATGATCTGCTGAACCTCGCTTGCGCCCTCATAGATGCGCAGTGCTCGCACGTCGCGGTAGATACGCTCGACGATCTCGCCACGCGTGACGCCTCGACCGCCGAAGAGCTGAACGGCACGATCTGCCACGCGCCCGGCAGCCTCGGTTGCAAACCACTTCGCCATCGCTGCCTCACGTGTGACCCGCTCGGCACCGCCATCCTTGGTCCACGCGGAGCGATAGACGAGGAGCGCGCTTGCATCAACATCGGTTGCCATTGCGGCGATCGCCGCCTGCGTCATCTGCAGATCGGCCATCGGCGCACCGAAGAGTTTGCGCTCCTTGACATGCTCGACGCTTTCGTCCAACGCACGCCGGGCAAAGCCAAGCGCGGCAGCGCCGACGGTACTGCGATAGATATCGAGCGTCGCCATCGCGATCTTGAATCCCTCGCCTTCGGTGCCGATGCGATTCGCGAGCGGAATACGGCAATCGTTAAAGCGGATGCGACCGATTGGGTGCGGCGCAACGATCTCGAACCGTTCGACGACCGAGAGACCCGGCGTCGTCGCCGGCACGATGAACGCCGAGAGGCCGCGATGGCCGCCCTCACCCGTACGGGCGAAGAC
>CAJDXE010000006.1_pt1 | contig 43699 bp, 45 predicted proteins | sample 7391781 | NCBI WGS metagenome assembly CAJDXE01 (sample SAMEA7055730, study PRJEB34461) | soil metagenome | biome: terrestrial ecosystem; feature: Peninsula; material: soil | place: Antarctica | collected 2016
GCCCGACACGTTGCCGCCGGCGTGGGCCCAAAAGCAGGGCGCAAGCACCGATCAATACGGCTGCATGAGCAAAGGCACGGTGTACACCTACGAGAATTCCGGCGCTAGCAGTACTTGGGAGGTGCTTAGCGATCCCTGTGATTACGATGTGCTAAGGATGGGCATTTTTGCAGCGCCTAACCCAGGTGTGCAATCGAACATGACACCGATCGCCGGCACACGGATGGGCACGTGCGAGTTCGCGATCAGCGATGGTTCAGACGCTTCAGCAAGCTACGGGAGCGGCTTAGTCGGCGCGATCGTTACAAGTAGCGATGCCGGTTGCGCCACCCAGATGGCGGTGATCGAGGAGATCTTTCATGCCGGTGTCGTCGGTGCGGACGGAAAGACGACCATTGACCCGTTCGGGGGAGATCCTGCGGGCACGACGTGGGGCGCACAGATCCTTAGTAGCGGTCCGCCGGTGATAGCGCTCGTGGGCGGTTCTACCACGACGACACAACAGACGAACGTGGACAAATCGGGGAAGCAACGACCGCCGGGTTATCAGGGACCGACGACGCTGATGACGATCACCGACGCGGAGTTTGAATCGACGAGTGGCACGATGACCTGTACCACGCGGTTTCATTGGTTTGACGAAAGCCCGGACATCAACGATCCTGATACCGACTACAACGCGGGTCAAGGAGAGTGGCGCGTGATTATGCATTAGGCGCCGGGTCGCGAGTCTCTCAAGGCCAGACGACGCCCTTGGTGCTCGCCTGCGTCGCCGGGTCCGAGAGTTCTTGCTCTATTCCGTAGTCAATTGGTACGTAGTAGCCCCCGTACCACGTGGTCAGAACATTGCGGCCCGGGTTTAACGGATTTCCGAAAGCACCATCTACCATCGCGACGCAGGATGATCCTCCCGATTGGTAGTCGTACGTGTCGGCGAGGATGCCGTTGCTATTTCCCGGCCATGGTGGGCTTGAGGGCGATGAACTTGTGCTATTGCGCATGAACGCGCGACTCGATTCCAACAGCCATTGATCGGCGACTACGGCGGGTAAGCTGTGCACGGCGCGCTGGATGTTGAACTCGGTGAAGCACGGGGCTTCGTTGGCTGCATCGAGCGTTTCGATGCGGTACTTACCGCTTGTCTCCCATGCGGGCGGTGTCACCGTCGGCACCGGCGGCATGTTCGGCGCGGCGAGTGCGACCGTTCCCCCGATCAGGGTGACGTTGCTATGCACGGTGGTGACATTGCTCCCGGGCGTATCGTCGCCGATGACGAGAAAATAGTGACCGTTCGGCGCGTTCGCGAGCGTGAAGGTACCATCGGATGCGGTCGTCGCCTGCGGCGCCGGTAGCGCAGTCGGGCAACTGATCGTGCTCGGCGAGCTACTCGTGCACGCGATCCACGGACGCAGCGCGACCTTCACGCCGCCGAGCGGATTGCCGTTGGTGTCATCGACGACGCTCCCCGATGCCGTGGTCGTACTCTGCGTCGGTATCGGCGTCGGCGTCGGCGGCGTGATGCCGCCCCCACCGCCACCGCCCGACGTCCCGCCGCCTCCGCTGCACGCGGCAAGAGCGATGATCACAAGTGATGCAAAAACGAACGATATCCGAGGCGTCCACACGATAACGACTCTCCCACAACCCGGAGTAATTGGCGGGCACTTCGCGTGCCCCCGGCGTCTTTACCTTTCGGGGATGGGATCGTAGCGCGCGAGCGCTTCGCCGTACTGCCATAACGCCAGGAAGCCGACAACGAGGCAGAACGCAAGTTCGGTCGCGACCCCGATCGCATCCGGATAGTGCCCAAGCGACTTGGGTACCGGACCAAACGTGTCGGCATAGACGGCGAGCAGGTAGGCGATCGCGGCGGTCACCGCCGCGAGAACGATGTAGAACAGGCGCCACGGCCCGCGCCGCAAGGTCGCGGAGAGCGCCACTAAGGTAGTTGCCAACACCGAAGCGAGCGCGAGTACAAAGTACGTCGGAGCGGCGGCAAAGCCGGCGACAAACTGTGCGATCCAATACACAACCGTGGCGATCACTGCCGCAACGCAGGGCGCAACCGCAGTTGCGCGGGCGAGCTCTCTGCCGTAGAGCGGCGCGCTCAGTTCGATCAGTTCGAGTTGGCGCATGCGGTCGCCGCCGCGCTGTGCGATGGCGGCCACGATACCGAGCATGCCGCAGAAGAAGACCGGCCCAGCGAGCCAGACGAAGCGGGTGAGCAGATCGGCTTCCAGCGGGTCGCGCGCATGTACGATCGTGTGGGGCTGGAGGAACGCCACGATCACGGCGGCGACGCTGCACGAGATGATGACGCGACGCTGAGCGCGCAGTCGCTCGCCGATGATCGCCCGGAAGGCGCGGCTCTTTACGCCCATGCAGCAGCCTCGTCGACGCCGGTGTGCGTCGAGAAGATTGCGCGCCCGCGCGCAACCGCAAGCATCGCCGATGCGTAGGCGGCTTGTGGCCGGTCGAGCACCAAGAGCCTCGGCTCCGCGATCAACGCGCCGATCAATGGATAGGCAAATGATTCGTGCACGCCCACCAATCGCTCGCGCATCAACTTGGCATGCGCCATCGCGCGTGCCGGATCGAGTGACCACAGCGCGGCGCGATACTCGATGTAGCGCTCGAAGGTAGAGAACTCCATCGGCACGAGATCGTGCGGCACGTAGCCGGCGATCTGTTTGCATTGCGTCGGTTGTAACTTCGGGTCGAAGCCATCGACGAAGACGGCACCGCCCGTCGCCTTCACGCCGCCATAAGCCATCAGTGCGACGATCGCCGCTTCGCGCGACGATGCAAAGCAGCGTGCGATGCGCGCTCCCTCTTCGATCTCGAGCGTGAGCGGGTGAACAAGCATCTCGCCGTTGCGCGCGAACGCTGCCTCGCGCATCCGGAGGACGGGCATCTATTCGACCGGTTGCAGGCGCAGGTTGGGGCGCTCCGGACGACCGGCTTTGTGACACTCGTGCCAGACGTCGTTCAGGTTGAGCGCAACGATATCCGCAGTGAAATCGAACTGCCCGGCGTGATCAAAGAAGGCGCTTCCGACGGCATAGACATCAACCGGTGCACGATCTGCCTCAAAGGCCGTGATCCGCTCCGGGTTAAAGCCGCCACTGACGACGATCTTCACGTGACCGAAGTGTTCGGCGTCGAGAGCGTCGCGTACGTTGTGTACCAGTTGTGGCACGACACCGGTTGGCTTGAACGTGCCCATGTCGGACAACACCGATTTGTCGACGAGCGTTCCCGCGGTATCCAGGCGCACGCCCCAGAGACGATCGCCGAGCGCGCGGGCGACCTGGAGGCTGGTGCCGACGCAATCGTTGTCGTAGTCGACGAGCGAGATTACCTGGACGTCCGGCTCGGTATGCTCGGCGAACTTCATTGTAGCAAGCACGGTATCGCCACCGTATGCCGCGATTAGACTGTGCGGAACGGTGCCCTTCCCGCGCTCGCCCCACCATTCGGCGTTGGCATCGGTCGAGACGTCGAAGGCGCCCGCGATGTAGGCGGCATAGCCGTCGCCGGTCTGTACGAGATAGTGATCAAAGCGCGCGGGGAAAAAGAGCACCGGCTTGCCGTTAGCGGCGTCGACGATGTGGCGCGAATTGGTTGCGATGCGCGTGCGGCGAGAGAGAACACCCAGAAAGGGCGTCTCCAGGCGCGCAAACGATTCGTACGGCCCCTCGATCGTCATGATCGTTTCGTAGGGCGCGATGCGGTCACCGTCGTTGAGCGCATTGACCCGTAACTTCGACCAGTCGGTGCTACAGAGCTTGAGTATGGCGATCGCTTCGTCGATGCCGCAGAGCACAGCCTCGCTACGCTGGAAGACTTGCATGCGAACGATCGGGTGATGATCGTCGCGTTCCAAAATCGTCGCAGCCCGATTGAAATATTGGTCGGAATAGTATCCGGCGCGCATCCGCTCGACGGGGAGGTGAAAGATAGCCGGATCGAGACGACGCTTTGTGCTCATACGTGTGGTGGAAAACATCGCCTTACGACGAAGAATGTCCTTGTGCCGACCAACGCCGAGATCGCCCGCAGATTACTCGATATCCGTATGCTGATGGAGCTGGACGGAGAGTCGTTCCACCGATACTCGGCGTTCGAGCGCGCTGCCGCAACCTTGGAGAACGCGGCGCCGGTCGAGGACCTCATCGCGGCGGGCGAACTGCTCGCGTTGCCGGGCGTCGGGAAGTCGATCGGCGCAGCTATCGAGGAGATCGTCGCGACCGGAACCTCCGCAACCCTCGAACGCTACTTTGAGAAGTACCCGCGCACGATCTTCGAGGTGCTCGGTGTCAGCGGCATCGGCACCAAGACCGCCGGAATGCTCTTCGAGACGTACGGCATTGGGTCGCTCGCGGTGCTGGAGGCGGCGATCGAGAGCGGCATTCTCGAAGGCGCTCCGCGGCTCGGCCCCAAGACGATCGAGAAGTGGAAGCGCGGCATCCTCGCCTACAAGGGCCGGCAGGTGCGCACTCCGCTGCCGCGGGCTCTACGCATCGCCGAGGAGGCGATGGCCTACCTTCGCACCGGCCCCGCGCTCGACCGGCTACTCTGCGCCGGCAGTTCGCGGCGTAGCGAAATCACCGTCGGCGATATCGATATCGTCTGCACCTCAGACGAAGCGGCTGCCGTTTGTGCGCACTTCGCGCAATGGGAGCGAGCCGAGGCCGTCGTCGCCGAGGGGCCGACGAAGTGTTCCATCTGGCTCTCTACCGGCCTACAGATCGATTTGCGCGTATTGCCCGATCGCGTCTACGGAAATCTGTTACAGCATTTTACCGGCAGTCGCGAGCACAACATCAAGCTGCGCGAATATGCGGTGCGCAAGGGCTTGCGCGTCAGCGAGAACGGGATACTGAACCTTGAGACCGGCGACGTTACGGCTTGCTCCGATGAAGAGTCCGTCTACGAGAGACTCGGTATGCAATATATTCCGCCCGAGTTGCGACAAGGGCTCGACGAAGTCGATCGCGCCATCAAGCGTACGCTCCCGCGCCTTATCGAAAGCGGTGATCTACGCGGTGACTTCCACATGCACTGCGATTTTAGCGACGGCGCGGATACCCTCGAAGCGATGATCGCCGCCGCGGCAGCACGCGGCTACGCCTACCATGCGATGAGCGATCACTCGCAAGGGCGCGGATCCTACGGCATGACGATCGATCGCCTGCGCGAGCAGCGTGCGCAGATCGGTGCGATCGGCGAATGTTACGGCATTCGTACCCTGCGTGCAAGCGAGGTCGACATTCTTCCCGACGGATCGCTGGATTATCCGCCGGAGGTGCTCGACGAACTCGACATCGTGATCGGTTCGGTACATTCAGCGTTCAACCAAACTCGCGAGGCGATGACGGCGCGGCTCATACGTGCCTGTGAAAATCCGTACGTCAATGTGATCGGGCATCCGACGGGTCGCCACGCCGGTGGCTTCAACGGGTACGAGTTCGACTACGATGCGGTCTTTGCCGCCGCGGCGCGCACGGGTACGGCGCTGGAGATCGACGGGCAGGCGGCTCGCCTCGACCTGCCCGCAGCACTTGCGCGACGAGCGAAGGCCGCCGGCGCGCGCTTCGCACTCGATAGCGACTCGCATAGCGTCGACGAACTCGGCGACATCGTCTTCGCCGTCGGGCAGGCGCGCCGCGCCGGTCTCGAAGCGGGCGACGTGCTCAACGCAATGCCGTTGCCCGAACTGCTTGCCCACATTGCCAAAAAACGGAGCGGAGCATGAGCGCTATCGTGGTAGCGGAGTCGTCGGACGGCGTTCTCGTCGCGGCGCGCCAGTCGGGTTCGCATGGACCGGCCATCGTTTACGTTCACGGCGTCGGCTCGACGGCGGCGGCATGGGCGGCGCAGTTAGACGGCATGGAGGCGGACTTTCGGAACGTTGCCATCGAGTTGCGCGGCAACGGCGCCGGTGCTGATCCCGCGCCGGAGGTGATCACGCGCCCAGGCTACGTGCGCGACGTGCTCGCGATCCTCGATGCCCTAGCCATTGAACGCGCGCATTTCGTCGGGTGTAGTCTCGGTGGTGCGGTTGGTTTCGAACTCTGGCAAACCGCCCCGGAACGGGTGCAGTCGTTTACCTTCGTTGGCGCGTTTGCAGCGTATCCGAGCGCACAGGCTTACGCCGATGGCGTCGTCGACGCGGTGCAGGCGGCCGGATCGATGGAGGCCTTTGCCCGCGCTCGTGTAGCGCGCCTCGGTTTGCCACCGGAACGCGAAGCGGCGGCGATTGCGGAGATGGCATGCAAGAGCGTGCCGTCGTACCTGCGTGCGACGCAGGCGACGTGGACCGGTGACTATCGCGCGATGCTCGGAAGCATCACGGTACCGACGCTGGTCGTGGTCGGTGAGCGCGATGCGATTGCGCCGCCTGCACTCTCCGAGGAAATTGCGCGCGGTATTCCCGGCGCGCGCCTTGAGGTGATACCGGAGGCGGGGCACGTCACCAACGCCGACGCCCCCCAGGTGTTCAACGCGTTGTTGCGTTCGTTCGTGTGCTCGGTTCCATCGTGATGCGCTCAGTGCCGCTGTAGATATTCACATGGCGGCCTCGGAGGAAGCCTGCGAGTGTGATTCCGAATTCCACCGCGATCTCGATTGCGAAGGTACTTGGCGCAGATACGCTTGCAAGGATCGGGACGCGCGCGACCACGGATTTTTGTAGTAACTCGTAGGATGCGCGACCGCTGACCAGCACCACGGCTGACGAAAGATCGATGGCATTGAGAAACGCCCAGCCGATCAGCTTGTCCAGCGCATTGTGCCTACCGATATCTTCGCGCAATGCGAGTAGTTCGCCGTTCACATCGAATGCCGCAGCCGCGTGTAGGCCACCGGTTCGCGCGAAGACGCGTTGCGCATTACGCATCGTGTCGGGAAGTGTATAGAGAGTCTCGATGCTCAGGCGTAGATCGCTCTCAATGGGCACAACCCGTTCGCGCAACGCTTGTAGCTCGCTACGCCCACAGACGCCGCAAGCGCTCGTTACAGCGAAGTGTCGCTCAAACGCATTCGTCTCCGGCAGAATATCGGCAGAGAGGGTGACGGTGATCGCACCGTCGTCGCAAGCGATGATCTCATGCAGGTCGGAGCGACGCGTGATGATGCCTTCGCCGAGCGCAAAGCCCGCAGCGAGTTCGATCTCGTGACCGGGTGTGCACATCGTTACGGCGAGACTACGGGTTACCCCGCCGGCGCGCAGGCGAAGCTCGAGCGGTCGCTCCACGGCAACGCTGTCGCGCTGATCCCGTATCGTGCCGTCGGCAAATGCGCGTATGGTCACCTCGGTGCTACGGCTCATCGCTTTGCCTCTTCGATCAGCGCGTGCCGGAAGAGATACCCGGCGATCAGCGTAATACCGCTCGTAATGAGCGATCGTGCGCGCATGTACCGCCTCGGCGGGTGAATCAACCCGGCTACGAACGCGATAGCGAGCGGGGGTGCGGCCCGTAGTACGAGCCGGCGCGCGCGTTCGCCCTTGGTTGTAGCGAAGTGCATCAGCACGATGGCTTCGGCTGCGGTCGCGACGAGTTCAAAGCTCTCGAGCCGGCGGACGGCAGCGCTATTGCCGGTCAAGACGGAGAGCACGCTTGCAAACGCCGATGCCGAGGCGATACCGGAGCAGACGCAGGCCGCCGGTATGTGCGCTTCCCCGTCGCTCCATAGCGGTACGGCGGTGGCGGCAAGCAAGACGCCGGTGTAGCCGGTGACATACGCACCGAGTACGGCTTGCCCGATCGTGAGTGCATCGTCGTCGGCGAAAACATTGATACCGGCGATCGCGGAGTAGGCGACGAGGCCCCAGACGCCGAGCGACATCGGTGAGCCGGGTTTGAAGGTGCGCAACATGTACAGAAAGCGCTCGGGGCGACCGAGATGCGAGATCAGAATCGGCGGGATCACCGCCGAGATCGCGAGCGACCCGATCTGCGCCGTGCGCCGAAGTTTGCGCCCACTCTCATCGCGCGGATCGGCAAGCGCCGCGATCACGCCGAGGCCCCCGGCAATGCCGCCTGCGAAGAGATAGGCAACGACGTTCCAACCCCAATGCGGTGGTTTGAAGACAGGTTCGTTCGGTTGCATCAGCGTCGCCGGAAGATCGCCCAACCGGCGAATGCAAGGACGAGCGCGGCACCGGCCGCAGCGGTATAGGCGGCCGGTTGTCGCGTCGATGGGAGCACCGGATTGGCGGGAAGCCGATAGGTTGCGGGCGTGCCGGTCAGGAGAAAGAATGCACCGAGCGGCCCCACCCCGCCGCCGATATCGTCGGCGCCATAGAGTGTCGCTTCGACGCCGCGTTCACCGAGCGTCGCGACGCGTTCGCGAGCGCGCTCGCGTAACTCGACGAGATTACCGAACTGAATCGATTCGGTCGGGCAGGCCTTCGCGCACGCCGGCGTCTCGCCGATCTTCTGGCGATCGTAGCAGAGCGTACACTTGCCGGCTACGCCGCCACTCTTCTGAATCGCGGTCTCGTTGTTGTCGCGACGCGACTCGTTCAAGTTCGCAACCGCGAATTTGCGATTCTCGTCGATCGGATCGATCAAGTCGATCACGCCGAATGGACAAGAGACGACGCAGTAGCCGCAGCCGTTGCAGATATCGGGTTGAACGAAGACGTTGCCGAATTCGTTTTGTACGATCGCACCGGTAGGACAGGCTTCGTGGCAACCGGCATGCGTGCAATGTTTGCAGACGTCGGAGAGCATCAGCCACTTCTCGACGATCGGGCTCGGACTCTCCGGAATAATGGCCGTCTGCTCGACGAAGGCGACGTGGCGCCAGGTGGTTCCCGAAAGCTCGCCGGTATTGTCGTAGGATTCGCCGCTGAAGGTAAAGCCATCCGATGGCAACTCGTTCCACTGCTTGCACGCGACCTCGCACGCCTTGCAACCGATGCAGAGTGTGGTATCGGTGAAGAAGCCGGTCTCGCTCACGTGCGGCCGCCGCGACGAATCGCACAGGTGAGCGACTTCGATTCGTGGATTGAAACGTTCGGATCGGCGACGAGCGGAATCAGCGCTCCCGGCGACTGCCCACGGGCGAAGCCGAGCGCCCCGTAGTTGTACGGGATGCCAACGGTGTGCACGCGCTTGCCGCCGATGCGGAGCGGGCGTAAGCGACCGCTGACCAGCGCCTTGCACTCCATCTCGCCGAGCGGCGTAGAGATGGTGACCGTATCTCCGCTTGCGATACCGCATTCGACCGCGAGTTGCGGGTCGATCTCGCAGAAGGCTGCCGGCTGCAACTCGGCCAGCCACGGAATGTAGCGCGTCATAATGCCGGACATCTCGGTAATCCGATACGTCGTCAGGACGTGCGGATACTGCGGATCGCCGGTGGTCGCGACCCGATTGTCGCGCCGCTTCCAGGATTTCCCGGTCGGATTGCTCTGCTGTGGGTAGAGCACGTTCTCGACGATCGAGGCGGCCGGCTCATAGTGCACCGGCATCGGGCCGTCTTTGAGGGCCTTGCCGGCAACGAAGAGCGCGCCGAGCCCATCGGCTTGCATGATAAACGCCCCGTCGTTGACGTGCGGCTCGGCGCCGGGCGCAACATCGGCGTTGTCGTGGCCGCGCCACATAGCGCTTGCCGCGTCCCACCACACGTAGGCCTTGCGATCGCTCCACGGCCTACCGTCTGCATCGGCCGAAGCGCGATTGTAGAGCATGCGCCGATTCGCAGGCCATGCCCACCCCCACCCGAGCGCGGCATCGTCGTCACCGTCTCGCGCTCGGGCGTTGTTGGTCGTAGCGTCGGGACAGACGCCGGTATAGATCCACGCGCCCGACGCCGTGCTGCCGTCACCGCGAAGCTGCGTAAACGATTGCAGTTGCTCGCGCGAATCGGTTGCAAAGCCGTTGATCTCTTGCAGAATCTGTAAGATATTTGGCTCGTCGTTGTCGCCGTAGCTCCAGGTCAGATCCAGCAAGGGGCGATCCTTCGGATCAGTCGAGCCCGCATAGAGTGCGCGCAAGCGGTTGCCAAGATCGTAGACAAACTGCGCATCGGAGATCGAATCGCCTACCGGCTCGATGGCCTTGTCATGCCATTGCAAAAGGCGATTGGTGTTGACCATCGTGCCGGACTTCTCGAGGATCGTTCCGGACGGGATGAAGAAGCATTCCGTCGCAATCGTCGCCGGCTCAGCACCCTCGCGCCGCCAGAAGGATGCGGTCTCGGTCTCGTATGCGTCGACGTTGACCATCCAGTCGAGCTTTTCCAATCCGGCATAGATCATCGCCGCATTCTGACCGGACGCGGCCGGGTTCTGGCCAATGACGAAATAGCCGCGTACGTTGCCGTCGGCCATCGCGACCTGCGTCGGCAAGGTGGAATGATCGCCGGTGCATTGCGGCAGGTAGTCGTACGCATAATCGTTCGTGGCGGTTGCGGCCTCGCCCCAGAACGCTTTGAGTTGCGAGACGATGTATGCACGTTTGCCGTTGACGCCGACGTAGGCATCGAGCGTCTGTTCATCACGCAGTGTCGAGGGCACCGGAAGATAGCCTGGTAAAAGATCGTAGAGCGTGGCGATGTCGGTTGCGCCCTGAATGTTTGCGTGTCCACGCAACGCCATGATGCCGCCACCGGGGCGGCCGATATTCCCGAGCAGCAACTGCAGAATCGCAGCGGTGCGAATATATTGCACGCCGACGGTATGTTGCGTCCAGCCGACGGCATAGGCGAAGGCGGTGGTCCGTTCGCGGCCGCTGTTGCGAGCCAGTGTCTCGCAGACGAGTTCGAACTGCGCGCGCCCTATGCCACAGACCCGCCCAACCATCTCTGCCGTGTAACGCGAGAAATGGCGACGCAGCACGTTGAGTACGCAACGAGGATGCGTAAGCGTTGTGTCGCGCATGACCGCGCCGTTTGTATCGCGTTCAAAGTTCCACGTTGACCGATCATATACGCGCGCGGCGTCGTCGTAGCCGGAGAAGAGCCCGGCGAGATCTTCCGTATCGCTGAAGTCGTCACGTACAATGTACGATGCGTTCGTAAAGGCTCCGACGTAGTCACGGAACCAGCGTTCGTTGTTGAGTATCCAGTTGACGATGCCGCCGAGAAAGGCGATGTCGCTCCCGCTGCGGATCGCGACGTAGGTATCGGCGAGCGCCGAGGTGCGGGTAAAGCGTGGATCGACGTGGATGACGGTCGCGCCACGCTCCTTCGCCTTCATCACGAAGCGGAACGCAACCGGATGCGCTTCGGCAAAGTTCGACCCCTCGATCAGAATGCAGTCGGCGTTCTGAAGGTCTTGAACATACGTGGTCGCGCCGCCGCGTCCGAAGGAGGTGCCGAGACCCGGCACCGTTGAGCTATGTCATATGCGGGCTTGGTTCTCGACGCTGACGATGCCGAGCGAGCGCATCAATTTTCCGAGCAAGTAATTCTCTTCAACGCCGAAGGTCGCGCCACCAAGCGAAGCGATACCGAGCGTGTGGTTGACACGTTTGCCATCTGCTTCGCGCACAAATGTTTCTTCGCGAGTCGTCTTCACGCGCTGCGCGATCCGCTCCATCAGCCACGGGACGGGCCGGTCTTCCCAGCGATCCGAATGTGGCGCGCGATACTTGCCGGTTGTCCAGCGTTCGCTGTTGATCGTCAAGCCGAAGATCGCCGAGCCCTTCGGGCAAAGACGTCCGGCGGAGATCGGGCTCTTCGGATTACCCTCGACATCGAGTAAGACGCCGGCGTCGCTTACGTAGGCGAGCGTACCGCATCCGACCGCGCAATACGGGCAGACGCTCTCGATGGCTTTCGCTCCGACGATGCGTGCGGTGAGACCGGTGGTGCGCTTCGAGAGCGAGTCGGGAATCTTCATTGAACCTTCTCCTGGAGTGCGAAGTTTAGCGCGAGCCACATGACGACGACAAAGGCAACGATCGCGGCCCCGGGATTGATACGTTGCACGAAGTAGGCTACCAGAACGGCGACGACGAGGCCCACGGGGGTTACGAACGAGCCGCCTGCGATGAAGTCGTGGAGTTCGCGAAGGATCTTGATCACAGCGCGCGCCCTTCAATGTACCAGCGACGGCTGCGGGCTAGATAGGCGGCGAGAACGGTGTAGCCGATGATGCAATAGAGTGGCGATGCCTCCGGTATTGCGATGCCCATGCCTTCGAGCGTCCAGCGATCGAATAGCCGACGAGCGCCGGTTGCGTTGCCGCAAAGGTGATGACGATGACTGCCACCTCAAGCCCTTCGAGGAAGACGCCACCGAAGGCAGTCGCGAAACCGCCTTGCGCCTCGCGTGTTCGCAATGCTGCGACTTCGCGATCGAAGATGGCGCTTTCATCATGCAAGGCTTTCTCGCCGGTGTAGCGCCAGATCGCCTTCCGCAACCACGCCATGCCGAAGAGGACCGCGAACGGGCCGACGACGAGTTCGATCCAGGTTACCGCGCCGGGCAACGCGAGAAGCGGCCCAAACGCTGCGATCAGCACCGCAAGGGCGCCGAGCGCCCAAGCCGTGCCGGTGAGGGCGGTGCGCCAGCCCTGCGTCACGCCGACGGCAAGCACGATCGTTGCGGCCTCGACCATCTCGACGGCCGAAGCAAGGAACGTGGTGCCGAAAAGTAGCCAGCCGTTCATCTTCGCCTTTGGGTGTACCATCGTAGCGTTTGGGCCCTGCTCATTCCGACTCTTGGCCGAAGGGCCGAGGGTCGAAACCGGGTAAGGTGGAGATATGGATCACTCCGCAATTACCGTTTATGCCAAGGGTGGCTTCCGCGCGTACGGCGACGCGAAGGTCGGGTTGCTGACCCACGGTCTGCAGTACGGCACCGGTTGCTTCGAAGGCATCCGTGGCTACTGGGATGAGCAGGAGCGCGAACTCCAGCTCGTCCTGTTACGCGACCACTACGAGCGTCTCGCGCTCTCGGCGAAGATCTTGTTGATGGAGTTGCCGCACAGCCCCGATGAGTTGGTAGAGATCACCGTCGATTTAGTTAAGCGCAACGCGTTCGAGCAGAACATCTACATTCGTCCATGCATTTACAAATCGGCGGAGGATGTCGGCGTGCGTCTACACGGCATACCCTGCGAGTTTGCGATTATCCCGATTCCGTTCAGTGCATATCTCGACCCGAACAAGGGCCTTGAGGTCTGCGTAAGTTCCTGGCGCCGCGCCGACGACACGAGTGCACCGCCGCGAGCGAAGATCACCGGCCTCTACGTGAACTCGGCGCTCGCCAAGACGGAAGCGGTGATGAACGGCTACGACGAGGCGATCTTGCTCTCGCACGATGGTTCCGTCGCCGAAGGATCTGCCGAGAATATCTTTCTCGTGCGTCGTGGCGCGCTCTACACGCCTGACCCGTCGCAGAACGTGCTGGAGGGATGCACGCGCCGCGCGATCATGCAGATCGCTGCCAAAGAGTTCGATTTGCAGATCATCGAGCGTTCGATCGATCGCGGCGAACTTTACAGCGCCGAGGAGATTTTCTTCACCGGCACCGCCGCCGGTATCGCGCACGTGAAGTCGATCGATCATCGCATGGTCGGCGACGGTGCGCTCGGTCCGATCACCAAACAACTCGGCGATCTCTATCTGCGCGCCGTAACCGGAAAAGAACCCCGCTACCGCGACTGGATCACGCCGACGTACAACCGCACCCCCGCGAAAATGCAATAGTTGTTTGGTGTCGGATCGGATCGTTTCGAGGCACGGCCCATAGACGAGCGGGTTAACTAGTAGGTGTAGATCACCCCTAGACATCTCTGAGTCGGGGTGCTACGCTCACGCCCAGGTTGTGTTGTCAAGGGATGTGGGCGTTTTATACTTCTTTGTCGACCATTACATGTATTTTTTTGCGAGGTCGTCGAATTGCGGTTATTTACGATTCGTATCGTCAGCGCCCTTGGGTTGCTGATTATTAGTTTGGGCGCCGTTAGCGTCGCCTACCCTCACACGCCGGCATATCCGCTTTGCGCGGGCGCGCGCGCTTTTGGAACGTCCTCGAATGGACGAGACGGCGTGGAGAACATGATTGCCAAGACATGGGCGGTTGGCGTGGACGGCGAAGCCGCGCCGCTCGCGTGGGAATACCGTTCAAACGCTGGTGAGTTTGCTACGCAGTTCGCAGTCTATCTTGGGACCGTTCCGGCGCTTGCGCAGAAACGAATGGTTCGCTTGGGAAGCGGACCCATATACAAAGGAACGTTCTGGGAAGCTCTCCATCAATATATGCACGATCGTTCGGTGAGCACACTTCCTAAGCCGTATGCTGATCTTTCTCCAAGAACCATAGCGCGCGTTTCCTGTAAGTAACAACATTTGCTATCCCCTGCCCGCTAGTTGGTGTGGGCTTTCCCTCCTCAAACCCAAGGCGCTCCTTAGTGCTTGGAAAGGTTTCATTTTGCGAACCCCTTTTGGTCGCCTTGCCTGCGCTACGTTGGCATTTGCCCTCGCATCATGTGGCGGTATCGTACCGCCTCAGTCAACGGGAGTAGACCCAAGTTCTAGCGGCGGAAGATACGTCGCCAGCGCACCTGCAACTGCGGCTCATCTGGCACACTTTCAACAGGTCGTTGAGGGCGGGACGAAGTCCACCCGCGTCGGCCCTCAGCCACAGCTCTGGGTTCCAGTAAATTGCCTCGATTGGTATGCGGCTAAGGTGCCGGGCGTCCATGATGAGTCCGTAGATACGTACGTTGGAATGTCATGTGACTACATGTATGTTCCTGATGCTGGATATGATCCCACAGGGGGGTCCGTTACCAAGCCAGGCGGCGGGTTATCGCCGATTACTAAGGATCCGTGTTCCACTAACCTTGATAGCGACGCCTGCGAGATCGCGAGCGAAGCGTCATGTAACGGTGGACGTGGCGGAAATACGTCGGCAAACGGCCAGGATGGTCATGACAACTCGATATCAGACCGTTACGAAGTGTTTGCGCTCGTTGGTGGTGTATCGCAAACGATTGGGTGGGAATACCAGACGTACGGTGGTCAGGAATACATGCAGTTTAACTTTACGGTTTCCATATCTGGTGGCGTTTCTGTCGTCTCGGGTGGCCTTGGTAGCGGGACGAGCCCCGTCGTGCCATTTAGCGGAAGCGCGTGGAACGCACTTCAAACTGTTATGCATATCCAGAACATCGCATCGGTAGCAATGCCTGCACCGTTCGATTTGATAACCCGGCTGACGCAGATCACGAAGATCGAGTGCGGTACACCTGGCGCTGGCGCTGCCTCGTAGGTTTGCCTTGGATCAAGTGGCAGTGCGTTCAAGGGTGGCCAAAGGCCACCCTTGAACCATTTACTAGACGCCGTTAACCCAGGTGCTGACGTCGGGGGGTTGTGGTGGGACTGCGGTGGCGCTGTTGCTGTTGATGTCGATACCGGCCAGGTTGCGCCAGTCGGCAAGCGCGCTCATCTCGTGATATGCGAGCTTTGAGACGCCGCGGATAAAACGGCGACCGGCCGAGAGCGTCGGCTGATCAGTCGTCATCACGGCGATTACGTAGGGCGCGTTATCCGCATAGACGATGCCGACATCATTGAGCGTGTCGTGCAACGTTCCGGTCTTGTGCGCGATGACGATGTTCGCAGGCAACGGCTCCGGGATCAGCGAGTTGTGTTCTTGTCCGGTGAGGATCGCGATCATCTGCTGTGACGACCACTCGTCGACGAGTCGCTGACGGGCCATGCGCGAGAGTAAGACTGCAAGATCGTGGGGCGAACTGCGTAGCTCGTAGCGAATGCCGTAGCCTTCCGTACGAATGTCGTTGGTCAGTACCGTGTGCTCCAGCCCGAGGCTGTACATACTCACATTGATGTTATGGCGTCCGACGAGGCGGATCAACATGTTGGTTGCGGTGTTGTCGCTGATGTCGATCATCTTCGCGAGTAGCTCGGAGACGCTGTACGACCTCCCGGCCTGCGCGTCGCAGAGCTCGCCCGATCCCCAGTCCTTGTCCGAACCGAGCAACGTGACGCGACGATTGAGATCAAACTTTCCGGCTGCGAGTTGCTTAAAGACTTCAACCATCACCGGAATCTTGATCGTCGAGGCCGCCGGCATCGAGGCGCCCGCATCATAGCCGGTCGAGTACCCTGATCCGAGGTCGATCACATCAAGTGCGACCTGGCCCGGCGCACGTTGTGCCAGAGCGCGGAGCGACGATGAAAGATGCGCGAGCGGCAGTGGAGCCGTCGTGGCATACGCCGATGCGCCCGCTCCGAGAGCGAGCAGTGCGGCTACGAAAACCGTTGCTACTATCCGCATCGTCTTGAAAGTGTCGGTTTGTCGTTCGACGAAGTTGAGCCTCTATATGGATTCTGAGAATGTCATGTCGCGCTGGCTCATCGAAGACTCACAGAGCGGCGAAACCGCGCTCGGTTGCTATACCGAACCCGGCTACACCGTCGAGCTAACGGGTGATTGGCTCCAACGCGATGGCAACTTCGACGACGGCACCGACCTTCGCGTCATTCGCGCGAAGTATCGTGATCTCGACACCGACGAGACCGATGACGTTCTCATCTTCGGCAGTGGCATCGCGTACCTCGCGATCGATATCGAAGGCGATACGAGCATGGACTCGATCATCATCGAACACCTCGCCCAAGATCTCAAAGCCCGCGATCTCACCAACGGCCTTAAGATCGGGCCGAAGTCTTACACCGAGGATCAGATCCGAAAGATCGCTGAGATCTAGCCCCGGATCTGTCCGGTCGCTCTGCGTAGTGCGGTAGTGCAGCGGGCCGTGACATAGGCACGGTGGGCATCATAAGCCATCAATACGTTGTCGGCATCCGCATGGAACTCCCATATGCACGCGGGCGATGCCCACGAACCGTCGTCTGCCATCGCAGAGATGAGGTACTGCACGCCGCGCTGCGTTGCGCTTGCGCACTCCGGGCTTGCGGCAAGCGTGCTTACCGCAAGTGCCGTTTCGTACGGGTCGCTTGGATCGCCCCACGAGCCATCGTCGTTCTGCGAATCACGAACGAACGCAATCGCTCGCGTGGTCTCATCCGCAAAGCGCACATCGCGGCGCAGCAAGTCGACCACCAACAGCGTCGTAAAGAGCAAGCTCGGATAGAAGTATGATCGCCAATAGCCACGCTTGTCCTGCGCATCGCGGAGCATGTCGTAGTTAATGAGGTGATCCAGGTGCGTATCGCGCAACGCGAGGAAGACGTTGGCATTGACGTCGGGATGCGCATCGAAGTTATGCGAAGGCGAGGCAGTCGTCGTCAGCACCGGCCGACTTGCCTCTGCATTGAACGTAGCAAAGAGTCGCTCTGGCTCGCGATAGAATGCCATCAAGCAATCCGGCGGACGGTTAACGCCGAGACGTTGCAACGTGCGAATGACGTACGCCGTATCGTCCGAATCGACGTGAAAAACGAGCGACTCGGAACGGTGGCGCAACCCCGGAGGCGAATAGCCCCAGTGCCCACCATACTCTTCGGAGAGAATGCGTACGAGAATAATCGTTCGGTCGATCTCGTCGAGCAGCCCCAGCATCGCCTCCACCATAGACGCGACGACGAAGATATGCCCCTTATCATGAGGGAACGTCGGCGCGTTGTTGCTATCGACAGACGTCAAGCCATAGGCCCCAGCCCGCAACCGCCTTCGAAGAAACTCAACCGCCCTCGCGATCGCATCATCAACAGTCATCGCACCGCACCAATCGCAAACATCACAACACCGGCGGAGCGGTGCTACTACAATCTAGTAAGGAATGCCATCGGAGACAGGGGCGCGTACGCGTCCGGTGATTCCGACAAGGGCTACGAGGGCGGCGACATACGGCAACGCAGTCATTGCGTCGGCCGATAGCCACGAAACGTGACCTTGCAGTACGACTTCGAGCGCCTGGAAGAAGCCGAAGACGAGTGCCGCGCCGGTTGCGCCGAGCGGCGTCCAGCGGCCGAAGATGATCGCTGCGAGAGCGATGAAGCCGCGTCCGGCGGTCATGCCGTCCGAGTAGAGATTCAGCTCGCCGATTGAGAGAAACGCACCGCCGAGCCCGGCGAGGGCGCCGCTGATCGTCACAGCGATGAGGCGATATTGTAGCGGATCGAGCGCCGCAGATTTAACGGCATGCGGATTTTCGCCGCAGGCCTGAACGCGCAAGCCCCACGGCGTGCGATAGATCAGCCAGTTTAGCGCAAATGCACAAACGAACGCGAGCACGACGAGCACCACAGCACCGGCGTGGAGCTCGAAGATGGGAACGTTTGCGCCGGCCAGTGCCGGCACGCTCGGCGATGCGCCGGGCTGGCCGAAGATCAGGTACAACCCGTAGGCGGCGATGCCGCTGCAGAGCAGGTTGATGCCGATGCCTGCAACGATTTGGTCGACTTTAAATTTTGTCGAAGCGATACCGAGGATCCAGCCGACAAACGCGCCGGCTAGAACGCCGGCGAAGAGGCCGGCGATCGGGCCGAAGACCGGTCCGATCGCCGGCGATGCGACGTTGCTGATGACGACGGCGATGAATGCACCGACGGCCATCATCCCCTCGAGGCCGATGTTGATGACGCCGGAGCGCTCCGAGAGTACGCCGCCGAGAGCAGCATAGATAATCGGGACGGCTTTAACGATCGTAAGGACGATGAGCGTGACCAGGACGGACTGTGTCATGCGGGTGAAGTCTCCGCGCGCGATGCGACGAAGCGTCGTGCCGCGAGAACGAGAATGATGATGCCCTCGATCACGTGAATTGCATCCTTCGGAACATTGGCGCTGGCTTGCATCGCGAGCCCACCCGATTCGAGAATGCCGAATCCGAAGGCCGCGAGGCAGACCCACAAGGGATGTAGGTCACCGACGAGTGCTACCGCGATTGCGGTGAACCCGTACTGCGATGAAAGCTGGGTATTGAAGCGATGCAACTCACCGGCGACGATCGATGCGCCACCGAGACCTGCGATGCCGCCGGATAAGCCCATCGCGATCCAGGTTAGAGTCTTGATATTGACGCCGTTGCGGCGCGCCGCTTCCGGCGCTTCGCCGACGGCGCGCAGGTCGTAGCCGAAGACGGTGCGGGTGAAGATGAACTGAATGATGCCGGCGATGACCAGCGCGATAAGAAGTGCGACCGTGACGCGGGTATCCGGCATCAACGGGAGGAGCCACGAACTTTGGGGTAGCGGCGCCGTCTCGGCGCCGGTTGCAACCGGGCTCTTAAGCGGGCCGGAGACGAGATAGTTGGCGATCGAGATGGCAACGAAGTTGAGCATCAGAGTCGAGATGATTTCGTTGGCAGCGAACTGCGACTTCATCCAACCGGCGAGCGCACCCCAAAGGCCGCCACCGACGAATCCGCAGATCAAAATCACGGGGATCGCGAGTGGCCCGGGGACCATCAGGTGCGCACCGATTGCGCCGGCCGCAAGGCCGCCGATCAGCAACTGTCCCTCAGCACCGATGTTGAAGAGCCCGGCGCGGAACGCCAAGCAGATGCCGAGCGCCGGAAAGAGTAGGTTGGTCGTCTGCGCGAGCGTTTCGGCGATCGCCTTCGGCCCGCCAAGCGCGCCGCCGAGCAGTGCGCTAAATCCGGTATATGGATCGGTGCCTGCGCCGGCCATTACCAGCGACATCATCACGACGACGAGCAGAACCGTTCCGAGGGGACCGGTGAGGAGCGGTAAGATTCGCTTCATGTAGCGGACCCCGCCATCAAGCGCCCGATCACGGCGCGTTCGACGTCGGCGCGTTCGAAGTTACCAACAACCTTGCCGCGATACATCACGAGCACGCGATCGGCGAGTGCGAGAATTTCGTCGAGTTCGAATGAAATCAAGAGAATGGCCGCTCCGGCGTTGCGCGCCTCCATCAATCGCGATTGAACGAGCGCTGCGGCGCCGACGTCGATACCGCGAGTTGGGTTGTACGCGAGGACGAATTTCGGATTGTCGATCAGCGCGCGGCCGACCACAATCTTCTGTTGGTTACCACCCGAAAGCGTTTTGACCGCGACTTCGAGATTCGCAGCGCGAACATCGAAACGCTCTTTGATTGCCGCCGCATCGGCGTAGGCGCGAGAACGATCAAGCAGACCGCGCTTCTGAATGCCGTCGTCGTGTTGACGTCCCAGGATGACATTGTCGACGATTGACCACGGTAACACGAGCGCTTCACGGTGGCGATCCTGGGGCACGATTGCAGGGCGTGAATCGAGACTGATCGTTCCCGTGTAGGCGATCATGCCGGCGATCGCATCGGAGAGGGACGTCTGGCCGTTGCCTTCGACGCCGGCGATACCGACGATCTCTCCGCCACGCACCTCGAAGGCCAGGCCGTTGCAACGCGCGCTACCCACGCCTGCGTGCAAGTCCACGACGGTGAGACACGGCACGAGCGTCGTCTTGTCGCGTGCAGCCACCGGCGGAAGGTCGCCACCGACCATTGCGCGGCCGATGTCTTCGACGCTGGTGGAATAGGTATCGAGGCTTGCGACGATGTCGCCGTGCCGCATCACGCTGATCTTATGGGAGTACGCGATCACTTCTTGAAGTTTGTGCGTAACGATCATGATCGCGGTCCCGCGCGCGGCGAGCGCCGTAATCGTCTTAAAGAACGAGTCGATTTCGGCCGGTGCGAGCGCAGCCGTCGGCTCGTCGAGGAGGAGTACTTTCGGTTCGCGTTCGAGCTCACGCAACAGTTCGACGCGTTGTTGCACACCGATCGGCAGATCTTCCACGAACGCATCGGGATCGATCTCGAGCCCGTTTCTTTCGGCGAGATCGAGCACGAGTTTACGCGCGCCGTCGGCATCGATTTGAACGCCTTTGTGCGGCTCACGTCCGAGCACGATATTCTGCCAGACACGGAGACGCCCGACCAACTCAAAGTGCTGGTGAACGAGTCCGATGGTCCCGACCGCTTTTATAGTTCCCGCGTCGGCGCTAACTTCGCCGAACGCGATGTTGGCGAGCGTAGATTTGCCCGCGCCGTTTTCCCCGACAAGCGCGTGAATTTCACCCGGATAGAGGTCGAGATCGACGCCGTTGACGGCAACGACGCCGGGATACGCTTTGCGTATCCCGCGTAGTTCGAGTGCTGGCTCCAAGGCTGTTGTCGCTACCTACAGTTTGACGGTTTTGAAGGACGCGAGTCCTTCGCGCGTGTACGGCGGTACGATGCGACCATTTTCGATCGCGAGTTGGATCGTGTTCAAGCGGTTGATCTTCTCGACGCCGACGATGTCTTTCGTGTACTTGAAGTCGGTCAGTCCGATCGCTTGATCTTTGAGACCGAAGGTCACGTGCCCGGACATCGGGTGCCCGTTCTTGAACGCCTGGGCCGTGCGGAAGACGGCGATATCGACGTGCTTGACCATCGAGGTGAGGATCTTGCCGGGAGCGAGCGCGTCCTGATCGGAGTCGACGCCGATGATGTAGTTGCCGGCGGGACGTGATTTCACCGCATCGATTGCGCCGAGACCGGCTTTGCCGGCTGCCGCATAAATAATGTCGGCACCCGAGTTGTAAAGCACGTTCGCGAACTCTTTACCGGCGGCGACATCGTCAAACGAGCCGACGTACTTTACGTCAACCTTCGCGGTCGGATCGATTTCATGCACGCCGGCAGTGAAGCCCGCTTCGAACTTGCGCAGTAGCGGAATGTCGAGGCCACCGAGGAACGCGACGTGGTGCGTCTTGCTGACCATCGCTGCGAGTGCGCCGGCCAAGAACGAGCCGTCCTGTTCGTTGAAGGTTACCGAGACAACGTTCGGATCATTGACTTGTGCGTCGATGATCGCGTAGTGTTGCTTCGGATTTGCTTTCGCAATCGTATCGAGATCCTTGCTCATGAGGAATCCGATTGCGTAGATCATATCGAACTTCGAGTTCGTGAGAGCAGAGAGGTTCGGCTGATAATCCGCGGCGGAGCGGGATTGCAGTACTTGGGTGTACGCGCCGAGTTCCGTCTGTGCGCGCATGAGGCCGGAGTTGGCGGAGTCGTTGAACGAACGATCGCCCAGACCTCCGGTGTCGGTGACCATGCCGAGCGTCAGTTGCCCCGGCTTCGGCCCTACGTGACGATTACATGCGGACAGCGCCATAAGGCCAGCCGCGAGAACAGCAAAAAACGCTCTCTTCTTCATCGTCCGCTTTTACGCACAACCGGACTCCGAAGCCTTCGTCGCGAAGCGCGCCGCATGACGGAAATTCCGGACTTGCGCCTGGCCCCACCGCGACGGTGGAACGCCGAACTCGAAGGCATCGCTTGGTTGCCCCGTCTGATCGACAAGGCGCGCGCCGTGAACGGTGGCACACTTGGTGATTATCTCTACGGCCAGAGCCCGACCGACACGGGCCTTCTTCGGACGCTCGGGGTCGGCTACCGGTCGTTCGCGGCCATGGTCGCCGCGGCGCCCGACGATGCCGCCGTGGTAGCGGCTCTGGGCGCGCGAGACCCCGAAGCGCTCGAGCGAGGGCGGGCCTTTTCCGCCGAGCTCGTGACCCATCACAAGCTCTTTCTCTTTCTGATGGACGTCGATGACGGCTATGCTCCGGGCTATCGTTGGTTCAAACGACCGCTCAACGCGGCGACCGGCGCCTTTACCGGCGTCCTCAAACGGGTCTTCCCGCTGAAACCCGCGGGGCGCGTATGAGGAACCGGGTCGACATCATCGGTGTTCCCATGGACCTCGGTGCCAGCCGCCGCGGGGTCGATATGGGTCCATACGCCGTCCGCTATGCGCGGCTTCAAGACCGGTTGACCGCGCTCGGGATCACGCATGTCGAGGATCATGGGAATCTCCACGTCCCGATTCGCGAGAAGGCGTCGCAGGATGACGCCAAGGCAAAGTTCTTCGACACGATCCAGTCGGTCTGCGACGAACTTGCGGGCCGAGTCGAACGGGCCGTCCGCGACGGCGGCTTCCCGATCGTGCTCGGGGGCGATCATTCGATTGCGATGGGAACCCTCGCCGGGCTAACCCGTGCGCGCGGCTATGCGCCTGGGCTCGTGTGGATCGACGCGCACAGCGACATCAACTCGCCGCAGACGTCGCCGAGCGGCAACGTGCATGGTATGCCGTTGTGGTTCGCGCTCGAAAACGGATTTGCCGATGCAGCACGTACGGTGCAGATCGGCTTGCGCGATGTCGACGCGCACGAGAAGGCGATCTTGCGCGAGTCCGGCGTCAAGGCGTTCTCTATGACCGACATCGATCGCCTCGGTATGACGCGCGTTATGGAAGAAGCGATCGCCATTGCCGGAGCGGGTGGGCGCGCGATCCATTGCTCGTTCGATATGGACGGCATCGATCCAAGCGAGGCACCCGGAACCGGAACGCCGGTAAAGGGCGGGCTCTCGTATCGCGAAGCGCATCTTGCGATGGAGATGTTGGCCGAATCGGGTCTGCTCGGTTCGATCGAGACGGTCGAGATCAATCCGATCCTCGACACGCGCAATCAAACTGCGGTGCTCGCCGTCGGCCTAATCTGCTCGGGCCTAGGGAAATCGATTCTGTAGTCTCGTTACGTACGGCATACGTTCGCGCGCATGGCCTGCGCGGCGCGGGCGCGATGCAGCGCTTTGCGGCGTTCGTCGATGACGCCGACCCCGACATACTTGCCGTTTGCGAGATCGATGCGGGCGACGCGCTGGCACTCGCAACGCGCTTTACCCGCGAATGGGCGTATCGTGGTGCGCAGGCACTCTTCTGGCGAGCACCCGTGCGCGCGCAGGTCGTGCATGATCTCTATCTCCCATATGTGCTGCAGCGCCCGTTCGACCGGCGTGGCTTGCTACGTATCGATGCTGAGGATGCGTCGGGTCCGCTCGCGATCTTTGCTACGCAGTTCGCACCGGATCGTACTGCCGCGATCGCCGAAGTACGCTTTGCGAACAAACATGTACAAGAAGCCGCGTTGCGTACCGTTGCGTTCGTGCAAGGTGGATCGACCCCGGCTCTTGTCGGTCGCGGCGTTGTGACGATTGCCGAGGACGAGGCGTCAGGTTTGCGTCTGTATACGCGCGGCTTCACGGCACGCACGATCGAGCGCGGCGACTACAGCTTGATTGTCGTTGTCGACTCGCAGGGAATCCCACCACCGCAATAAGCGGGGTCCCAATTTGCGCTCGCAAGTAGCGTTTGAATCTGATCTTCGATGTCGTGCCCGAGCGGTGGATTAAACGTCACACTCTTGGTTCGTCCGTCGTCGCTGACCACGATCAACAAGGTTACATGAACGTTGAGCTTCTGCAGACCGGCGAGAGCCGCCGGTTCAAGTACGGGCGTCGGATCGCTTGCGCCGAACGGCATGTATCCGCCGGCGACGTGCCGTTCGGTCGCCGCCGTCTTGACGGTATCGACCGTTGCTGTCGCGCGTGGACCGGGCGCAACGCGTTGGGGAGCGACGGCGCCGTTGGCGAGGTTCGCGGTGACCGGCGCCGGGGCGGCGGCCTCGGCCACGGCGGCGGGCGGCGGCGTACCGCCGTTCGGTGCTCGTTTTGAGGAGAGCACCGGTGGCTGCTTCGGGTGCGGTGGAACGGCAATGCGCACCGGGGGGCGGCTGCGATGGGACGCGACGGTGGCGCGGTGCTCGATCTCGATGCGCTTGGTTTTGTCGAATGAGATTATTTCGACCGGCGAGACCGCGCTTACGTGGGAGAACGGCGGAAAGACGAACGCAACGAAGCCGTGCACCAGCAGCGATAGCAGCAGTGCCGTCCCAAGAAAGTGGTTGCGTGCGAGCGCCTTGCCCATGGTGTTCCTCGCGTGAAGTCTCTGTGAAGCGTTCGGAGGCGCTCCGGTGTGACCTCGCGTTGCAACCCGGAGAGGCGTGGGGACGTTGTGGCGAGTGACATGCAAGATACGAATATCGTGCTCTACCAGGCCGAATGGTGCCCGTACTGCGCCCACGTACGTGCCAAGCTTACCGACCTATTGCTCTCCTACAAGGCGGTCAATGTGCCGCAGAGCCACGCCGAGCGCCACATCGTTCAGCAGGTCTCCGGCCAGACCGGGATCCCGGTGATGGTCGACGGCGACGTCATCATAGCCGACGACGACGACGCCATCATCGCCTACCTACAAAAAACCTACGGCTAGCGTCGCACATGGGGCGCTGCTCGAGATGAGAGCCGGCTAATCGAGTTTGCCGGCTTCGGCACCCCAGGTTTTCCAACCGGGGATCGTGCGGCGAGCGAAGAGTTCGATGCGTGGGCGATCGCCGCAGAGCGCTTCGATGCGTTCGCGGAAGATCGACGGCTTCTCGCTGTGCAGGCCGCGCGGGTGAAGTACAACCTGGCCTTGCGCGAGATCTTTGATCGGAAAGGGCCGGCCGGTGCGGTTGGTCGTTGCCGCCAGTAGCAATTCGGTCGTGGGTTTGGTGAAGGTGGGTGGTACGCCTTGCCCGGCGATGATCGCGCCCTTGCGATTGGTCTTCACCCACACGTAGGCGATGCCACGATAGTGAAGGCCCCACCGTTCGATCAACTCGATTGCGTAGGGCAACCGCGGTCCGGTGGCCCACATAAAGACCGCGGCGCGTTTGCTGAGAATCGACTTGACATCGAGGGCGGCCAAGTCTTCTTGGGTCATCAACGGATAGTGCTTTGCCGCCGCTGCATCTTTGACGCCGCTGCCGTAATAGTGCCACGGCGGATCGACGTAAACGATATCGTAGCGCTCGTCCGGAAGCGGTGGAAGAGCGGCATGCTCGGCTGCGACCGCGCGTTTCGCAACCCGCTCATCGTGCAGCCGATTCTTCCGATTCAGTGCGCGTGTACCATCGTTGTCTCGCGTGGACCGATGGCGCGCACTTCGATGATCGTGAGACCGCGAGCGAAGGCCCAATGCTTCGTTCCGGTGGAGATCTCGAAGAATGAGCCGGCCGGCATCGCGTGCGCGAGCTTCGGGTTCGCGACGTCGCCGGTGCCGATCAGCAGTTCGCCTTGAAGAACGGTGACGTTCTCGGGCTCGGTGTGAACGTGCGGCTTCACTTCGAAGCCGTTCGGAAACTCGAAGCGCATCACGTAGACGCCCGCTTTCGCCGGATCGCCTTGGATCGTGGCGATGCGTGCACCCGCGACCGAGCCGGTGCCAACGGTCCAATGAACCTGCTGCGGGGTGATAAAGACCGAGGCCAAAGCAAAGACGGCGAGACGAAGTAACATGCAAGCGCTCCTTAGAGGCGTTGCGCTTCCTAGATATACGCGAGCAGTCCTGCGACGAGCGCCCCGGTAATGGTTGCGGCAAAGTTGACGGCGTCATTGCCGAAGCCGGCGAATCCGCGCGCAAGCGCTGTCGGCGTGCCGCAGGTGTGCGGGTCCGTTTCGCACGTACGATCGCACGACGGACAGTAGCGCAGCGACTGCATCGTCGCACCGAATAGTGAATCGGCGAAAGCTCCGGCGACGCCGCCGATGAAGACCGGAAGCGCGAAGCGCGGTGCGAAGGCCGTTGCGGCGAGTGCGACCACGGCGGCGCCGGCCAGGGTAGCGGCGGTGCCGGCAAGCGTAATACCGCCGGAGATACCGGTCGCGACCGGCTGCCACGTCAGGATCGAACGCGGGCGTTGCTTCGCGAGCGTGCCAATCTCCGTGCCCCACGTATCCGCGCTCGCGGCCGCAAATGCTCCGGCGAACGCGACCAGCATCGGTGCGCCGAAGCGCAACGCAAGCACGGCGCAGAGCGCGGCAGCGCCACCGTTTGCGAGAACCTGCCACGCGTCGCGCGCGCCGTGTTTGCCGATATCGACGAGTGCGCGTTTGCGCGTACGCCCGACGAACGAGAGCGTCACCGACGGGATGAAGAAGGCGAGAAGTACGAGTACACCGGTCCAGCCGCCGCCGAGAAGAGTGGCGATGCCGACGGCGACTGCGGCGACAATGCCGTCGCGGGTTAGGATCGCGCGGATGCGCAGAACTCCTCAAGCGCAGTTACGAGGCCTTGGGCGGTATAGTCGTCGGCGATGACGTCGACGTGGATGCCGGCCGCTTCGGCGGCGTGCGCCGCGATTGGGCCGATGCAGGCAACGACCTTGCCCGCCGCGCTCGCGCCGTTTTCGACGAAGCCACGTACCGCTGACGGCGATGCGAACGTGATGACATCGGCGTCGTTCGCGTGCGTCACCACTGCGTCGTCAAGCCGCGTTGTCGTAACGTAGGCGTCGCGCACGGTAACGTGGCGTGCATGTTCGAGCGCTTCGCGCAAGACGGCGCGTGCATCGCGCGCTTGATAGAGCAGGATGCGTTCGCCGTCGGCTGACGCCGCTCGCAAGGCATGCGCGAAGTCCTCGGAGGTCGCGCGCTCGCAACACAGTTCGGGCGTGAGCCCATGGGCAAGAACGGCCGCGGCAGTTGCCGGACCGATCGTGGCGATCTTGCAGGCGCCGATCGCGCGAGCATCCCGTCCGGCAAGCGTCAGCGACGCGAAGAGCGCATCGACGGCATTGACGGAGGTGAGCGCGATCCATTCGTGCTTGGCAAGTTCGGCGACGATCGCGCCGTCGACGAGCGGTTCGATGACGATGGTCGGCGCAAGCAACGGTTCGGCGCCGCGCACACGTAGCAATACTGCGAAGGCCTCTCCTTGCGCTTGCGGGCGCGTCACCAACACGCGTTTGGCGAAGAGCGGTGAGACATCGAACCAACGGATCTCGTCACGTAGCCGCACCACCGTTCCGACGACCACGATAGCGGGCGCGGCGATGCCTGCGCGCTCGCAGATAGCGGCGATCGAGGCGAGCGTTCCGGTGACCGTACGTTGATCGGGGCGCGTACCGTTCTGAATGACGGCGACCGGCGTTGCAGCGTCGAGCCCGTGCGCGACCAGTTTCTCCGCGATGTTCGCGAGGTTGCCCATCGCCATCAGCAAAACGAGCGTGCGATGCGGATCGGCGAGTTTGCTCCAGTCGATCGTTGACGCGGGCTTGGTCGGATCTTCGTGCCCGGTCGCGACCGTGAAAGCGGGGTTGTGCTCGCGGTGTGTCACCGGAATACCGGCGTAGGCCGGCGCTGCTATCGATGACGAGATGCCGGGGACGATCGTAAAGGCGATGCCGGCGGCCGCGAGCCGCTGTGCCTCTTCCGCTCCGCGGCCGAAGACGAACGGATCGCCGCCCTTCAAGCGCGCGATCACCTTGCCTTCGCGTGCCAGGCGAGCCATCAACGCTTCGATCGCATCTTGGGGCATGGCGTGATTGCCGCCGCGCTTGCCGACAAAGATTTTTTCGCATGCCGGCGAGGCAAGCGCAACGACGGCATCGCTTGCGAGCGCATCGTAGAGCAGGACGTCGCAGTGAGCGAGTATTTCTGCGGCACGTAGGGTGAGCAAGCCCGGGTCACCGGGGCCGGCGCCGATCAGGTGAACGATACCGGCGCTCGTATGGGTCAAACGTCGAAGCCGGCGAGTTGCGGCACGAGCGCGCCGACCGCCTCGGCGACATTCAGCTCGAAGAGTTCGTCGAGTACGGCCGCATGCGAGAGTGCTTCGGCGTGATTGTGTACGGCCTTATCGCGAATGCGGGTCACGGTCGAGTGTAAGAGTTTCGAGACGATCGTCATCGACATGCCGACGATCAGCATCTTCTCGCGATCGGTCAGATCGGGACAGCGCGCGAGCAGCCGCTCGATCTCGGATTCGCGGATCGTCTCCGCCTTCTGCGTGAGCGAGGCGATCACCGGAACGGCGAGGCGCGAACGGTACCAATGCCCGAAGCGCTCCATGAACTCGCCGATGATCTCTTCGACCTGTGGGATCGCGGCGCGACGTGCTTCAATCTTTTCGTCGACAACGTTGCGCAGCCCATCGATATCGACGAGTGTGACGTTAGGAATCTCGGAGATCTGCGGATCGGCATCACGCGGTACGGCGATATCGATGACGAACAGGGGGCGATCGGTTCGACCGCTCATGACCGCAGCGATGTTCTCGCGATGCAAGATAAAGTGCGATGCTCCGGTCGAAGTAATCACGATATCAGCGGCACCGAGTGCTTCGCTCAGACCCGGCATATCAACGGCGTGACCGAAACCGACCTCGGCGATCAGTTCTTGCGCTCGTGCCATCGTGCGATTGGTGACGATCAGATTGCTTGCGCCTTCGGCGCGCAATCGCTTTACCGCATTACGACCCATTTTTCCGGCGCCGACGACGACAACGGACTTTCCGTCGAGCGTTCCGAGCCGTTCTTTCGCAAGCTGAATGGCGGCGGTCGCGATCGAGGTTGATTCATCGCCGATTGCCGTCTGCGTGCGCGCTGCCTTACCGGCATTGAGCGCTGCGCGGAAGAGGCGATGCAGTGTCTTGCCGAGAGAACCGGCCTTCTGCGCCTGCACGTATGCCTCTTTGACTTGTCCGAGAATCTCGGCTTCGCCGATCAACATCGAGTCGAGCCCGGTGCTGACGCGGAAAAGATGTTCGACCGCTTGATTGCCGAGCAACGTATAGAGATAGTCTTCGAGCGTGTAGTCGACCGTGGCATGGCTGTAGTTGATGAGAAACGTTTTGAGTTGGGCAACGCCCCTCTCGTAGTCCTCGATCTCGGCGTAGATCTCTAAACGACCGCAGGTCGCCAGCATCGCCGCTTCGCGTACCGCCGAGTAATCGCGCAGGGCGGCGAGGGCTTCGGCCATGCGCGACGCCGGGAACGCGTGATGCTCGCGCACGTCGACAGGCGCGTTCTGATGGGAGAGTCCGAGACAGACGATGGGCACTTTGGCGCTATTCTATCCCCAGGGTCGAGAGCGCTTCATCTGCCGCGGTAATCGTCTGTTCGATATCCCTGGTTGTATGAGCCGTTGAGACGAAGCCCGCCTCGAACTGAGCGGGGGCTAGGTAGATACCGCGCTCGAGCATCCCGTGGAAGAACTTTCCGTATGAGGCGGTATCGGCGGTCATCGCACCGGCCAGATCGTGAATCGGTTCCGGGGCGAAGAAGAACCCGAACATCGAGCCGGCGTAGGCGGTGGTAATCGGGATACCGTGCTTCTCGAAGACCGCCTCGAAGCCGGCCGTCAGCAGACGAGTCATCACCTCGAGGCGCTCGTAGAGGGTCGCATCGTCGCGGATGAGCTTGAGGGTGCTGATGCCGGCCGCCATTGCCAGGGGATTGCCGGAGAGGGTGCCGGCCTGATAGACCGGCCCTTCGGGTGAGAGCAGAGCCATAATTTCGGCACGCCCGCCGAAGGCGCCGACCGGGAGGCCGCCACCGATGACTTTGCCGAGGGTGGTGAGGTCGGGGCGAATACCGTCGCGCGCTTGCACGCCACCGCGGTCGACCCGGAAGCCGGTCATCACCTCATCGAAGATCAGCACCGTTCCGTGCTCGGTGCAGAGATCGCGCAATGCTTGCAGATAGCCCTCGCGCGGAAGCACCAGGCCCATATTGCCGGCGTACGGCTCGACGATCAGCGCGGCGATCTCGCCCGGGTTGGCTTCGAAGGCGGCGCGCGCCGCGTCGGCATCATTGTACGAAACGACGATCGTATCGCGAGCGACCGCTTCGGTAACACCCGGTGAGTTCGGAACACCGTTCGTCAGCGCACCGGAACCGGCGGCGATGAGAAACGCGTCGCTATGGCCGTGATAGCAGCCGGCGAGCTTGATGATCTTGTCGCGTTTGGTGAATCCACGTGCCAGACGAACCGCGCTCATCGTCGCTTCCGTTCCACTCGATGTGAAGCGTACGCGCTCGATGCTCGGAACCATCGCAACGATCAGTTCGGCGAGTTCGGACTCCGCCTCGGTCGGCGTGCCGAACGAACTGCCGCGTAGCGCGGCCGCCGTGATCGCTTTGACGACGATAGGGTGTGCATGTCCGAGGACGAGCGGGCCCCACGATAACACGTAGTCGATGTACTCGTTGTCGTCGACGTCGCGAATGCGTGCGCCGTTGCCGCTTCTCATGAAGACAGGCGAACCACCGACGGCGCGAAACGCCCGGACCGGGGAGTTCACGCCTCCGGCAATGACATTACGCGCGCGGGCGAAGGCCGAGATCGAACGTTCGATGCTCACTGTACGAGAGGCTCCTTGCGAACGAACGCGCGATCCCAATCGTCGCGCGTGTTGATGTTGAGAAAAATCTGTGGCGACATCGGCATGCGCCGCGCGTTCATGCGTGACAACATCGCTCGCACCGCGCCGTTGCTGTCACGCAGTGAGATCGGGCCTTCACGTAGCAAAGCGTCACGAGCGTAGAGCGCGCAGAGCGGTTCGACCTTGCCGTCGTGTTCCGGGATGACCGCTTCGTCGCCGTCTTGATGCCCGGCAATGAGATCACGGACAAGGCCGGCCTCGACAAACGGCAGATCCGCAGCGATCGCGATCACGTACGGCGTAGCGACGGCATCGAGTGCCGAGAGTAGGCCTGCCAACGGACCGCGTTGCGGCCAGCGATCGACGATAATAGGACAGTGCAAACGTGCGTCGATCTCGGGGGGGAACGTTGCGGCCGCCGAGATGACGGTGGGAAAGAACGGCGCAAAGCGCTCGTAGGCGCGAACGATCAACGGATCGCCGCTCTCGCTACGTTCGAGCTTGCCGGGAAAGCGGCTGGCCCGCCCGCCGGCGAGCAAGACCACCGTCACGCTATCCGTTCCGGCGCGCATAATCCTTGGCGAAATAGGTGATGATAATGTCGGCTCCGGCGCGCACGAAGCACGCCAATGTCTCATCGATGGCGCGTTCGCCGTCCATCCATCCGTTGGCGATCGCGGCGCAGAGCATCGAGTATTCGCCGCTGACGTTGTAGACGGCGATCGGCACGTCGAAAGCGTCGCGCGCGGCGCGAACGATATCGAGATACGGCAGGCCCGGCTTTACCATGACGATATCGGCGCCTTCGTCGATATCGAGCGCGATTTCGCGCAGGGCCTCGCGAGCATTCGGCGGGTCCATCTGATAGGTACGGCGGTCACCGAACTGCGGCGCTGATCCGGCAGCTTCGCGAAACGGCCCGTAATAGGCGGAGGCGTATTTTGCGCTGTACGCCATCAATACAATCTGTTCGTAGCCGTGTGCGTCCAGTGCGCTGCGCAACGCTCCGATCCGTCCGTCCATCATGTCGGACGGCGCGATCACATCGACGCCGGCCTCCGCGTAGGTGAGCGCCGTCTTGACCAAAAGCGCGACCGTCTCGTCGTTCTTCACGTCACCCTTGGCGTCGAGAATGCCGCAATGACCGTGGTCGGTGTATTCACAGTTGCAGAGATCGGCAACCACGGTGAGTTCGGGCACCGCCGCTTTGATCGCGCGAATAGCACGTTGCACCGGACCATCGGGTGCGTAGTTGGAGGTGGCGACGGCGTCTTTATGCGCGGGGATCCCGAAGAGCAACACGCCGCCGACACCCAGTGCGGCAAGTTCACGACATTCGACGACGGTGGCGTCGACGGTTGTGCGCGAGATGCCGGGCATCGAGTTGATCGGGCCGGCGTCCTCGGCGCGCTCGACGACGAAGAGCGGCTGAATTAGCTGATCTGCACGAACGTGATGTTCGCGGACGGCGGAGCGGAGCGCGGCGGTGCGGCGGAGGCGACGGGGACGATGGATCACGGTGTCGGTGTTTCGAGGAGGGCCCGGACGGCACCCACGAGTGCGTCCGGCGTTGCTTCGGAGGCGATGGCGTCGGGCGGAAGTCCCGCTTCTGTAGCTGCCGCGCTCGACTCCGAGCCCATGGTGACGATCAGCGGGCGCGCTGCCCGCCCTTCAAAATACGCCGTCGCTGCGCGAACCGCACCGCTCGACGGGAAGACGGCCGCATCGGCGGTGCCGGGCTCGCAATCCCCGTCGCGCAACTCGTGTACGTCGGCGCCCAACGCTCGCAACGCAGCGGCGATGCGGCTCGGACGCTCTTGCGTGCGAAAGAGTACGATCGAGCGTCCGGCAAGAGGATGCAGTTCGGGCGCTACGCTGCGGGCAAGGCCCTCGCCCAGCGCGTCGGCTTCGATGACCGTGGCGATATCGGCGGAGACGCTACGGCGTAACGTGGATGTGGTAAACGCGGCGATGGTGAGATGCATGGTCGGGCCGTCATAGTACGCGTGGACACCGATCGGTGCATTGCAACCCGCGCGTAAGGCACGTAGGGTCGCGCGTTCGGCGGCGACGCAACGCTCGGTGATGTCGTCGTTGATGGCGGTTCGCAGTTCGGTCGCGAGCGGGTCGCCATCGGCGCGCATCTCGATCGCGAGCGCCCCTTGTGCTGCAGCCGGTACGAGATCATCGGTTGAGAACGGTACGGTATGCGTTGCGCGTTTTCTTAAACGGTTGAGGCCGGCCATAGCCAAGACGATAGCATCGTATTCGCCGTCTCGCAGTTTACGCAGACGCGTATCGACGTTACCGCGCACATCGTCATAGGTGAGGTCGGCACGTAGCGCATGCAACTGTGCCCGGCGCCGCGGGCTCGACGTACCGACGCGTGCGCCGGCCGGAAGCGCGGCGAAGTTTACGTAACGTTCGCTACAGAAGGCGTCGCGCGCATCGTCGCGCACGGAGATCGCAACGAGTTGCATGTCGGGTGCAAGCGCGCTCGGAAGGTCTTTACATGAGTGCACGGCATAGTCGGCGCGCCCCTCGCGTAGCGCCGTCTCGATTTCGGTGACGAAGACGTTTTCGCTACCGATGGCATTGAGCGGGCGGTCGGTAACGCGATCACCGGTAGTCGTAACGTTGAGAATCGTCGTCGCGACGCCGCAGACGGAGGCGAGCTTGGACGCAACGGTACGCGCCTGGATCATCGCGAGCGCGCTCGCCCGCGAGGCACAAACGGCCGCGCGCGTTACCTCGGGGTCCGGAGAGCCGGTCTTGTGGCGCTCGACGAGATCTTCGGCGAGATGTTCCATCTGAATCGTATCCATCGCGGCGAGCTCGGCGATCGGCAGTTCGGAGAGCTCGCGGAGGATCGGCGCGCGCTCGTCCTGCGGAAGAATCGCTTGCAGATAGGTGCGTGCGTGCGCTATAACGCGTGCCGCCGCACCGTACCCGTCGCCGAAGCGCTCGTGTAGATCACGTGCGGTGCGCCGGGCGAATGCCGGGCTACTTCCCCCCGAATCGACGCCGATGCGCATCTCGCCGATGCGAGCGGTCGCAACCATCGAGAAATCATCCGTGCCGTCGCCGCCCGCGTCGAGGGCGAGAATACCGACGGCTTTCGCGTCCGCAATAACGGCGGTATTGACGCTTGCATCGTCGGTGGCGGCGATAACGAGGAGCGCGCCGTCGAGGTCGCCTGCGATATAGGCGCGCTCCTCGCAGGTGAGGTGCTCCCCTTCGAGTGCGTGCAGGCCGGCATCGATGCGGGGCGCGACGATATGTATCACGGCACGCTCATCGTGGAGGGTGCGAGCCTTGCGGAGCGCGACGGATCCGCCGCCGATAATGACGATGCGGCGCCCGGCGACGTGGAGCGATATCAACAGCGACATGGAGTGCGCAAGACTTCCGCAATCCGGCCGCAAACAACTGCTTTCGTGCAACAGCAACCCGGCAATGGCGGCCCGGTGCGCGCCGCGATCGCGGGTGCCCTTATTGCGGCCTTGATCACCTTACCGGGACTCGGTGCCGGAACGTTGTGGGACAACAGCGAGACGGCCTACGGCGAAGTCGCACGCGAGGTGCTGCTGACGCATGACTGGATGGTCATGCATTTCAACGCACAACCGTGGTTCGTCCAGCCACCGCTCTATTTCTGGATCGCCGCGATCTTCGCAAAGATCTTCGGCGTGGGAGCCTTTGCTATGCGTCTTCCGGCGGCGCTCTCGACCATTGCGATGGGCGCGATGACCGGGTATGCCGTCTGCCGGCAGGCGGGTTCGCGCGCCGGCATCTTCGCTTCAGCGATTCTCTCCACGTGTCTCATGCAAGCGGTCGTCGGGCGCATGGCCATTATGGACGCGGTCCTCGATCTCACCGTAGCGCTCGCGATCTTTTGGTGGTTCCGGGCGTTGCAGACCGGGCGCGATCGATACGCCGTTTTCGGATGGATCGCCGCGGCGCTCGGGTTTCTCGTGAAGGGTCCGGTCGCACCGGTCGCGGCTCTGCTCGTGATTGTTCCATATGCGGTGTGGAACGCGCGTTCCGAGCGAACGTTCGCGCCGAGCGTACGTGCGTGGATTCTCGGCCTACTCTCGTTCGTCGCAATCATTGCGCCGTGGTTCATCGCGCTTGCGGCACGCGACGGCGTGAACGCGGTCGTCGAGTTGATCGGTCACTATACCATCGGTCGCTACACCGGCGTCATCGAGAATCAGGCCGGTCCGTTCTGGTACTATGTGCCGGTCTTGATCATCGGGTTCTTCCCATGGATCGCGTTCTTTCCGATCGCCGTCGCATGGGCCGTACGGCGCTTGCGTGCGAACGATGCAACGCCGGAGATCGCGCGACTCATTCGGCTCGCCGTCGTGTGGGTCGTCGCACCACTGCTCTTCTTTAGCTTTGCCAAGACGAAGCTCCCGAACTATATTGCGCTGGAGTTTCCGGCGTTAGCATTGCTCGTGGGCCTGTATTTCGATGCGTTGGCGCGCAAGGGTGGCAGGCGCCTGGGAGCTATCCTTTCAGCGGCGGCGGTTCCGATCGTTATCGGTTTGATGGCGCTGGCTATTTCGGTCTTTGCAAAGAATAACCACGTCGCTGCCGACGTACGAACCTTGATTCCCGACCTCACGATGATGGGCATAACCTTGATGATCGGAGCGATCGCGACGCTCGTCTTTCTCATCGTGCGCCGCACCATCGAATATGCGCCCTACGCGCTCGGCGTTGCGATGCTGGTGATGATCGATGTGATGGCGCTGTTTCTGTTGCCGCATGTCGAGGTCTTCAAGCCGATGCCGACGTTCGCGCAGACGATCCAGAGTCACCGTCAGCCCGGAGATCTGGTGGCATACCAAGATGTAAAGGGTGGGAATGCCCTGATGTTCTACACGCGCCCGCCGATCGTGGGCCTCACGCCACCGAACACCAAAACCTCTCCGTCGGCGCCGGACGATCTTGCCGCGCGCGACGAGATCTGCAGTGTAGCGCGCGCTTGGGTTGTCACCACGAAAAAGCGTCCGCCGCTCGACCCAACTTACGGACGCAGACGGACCGTCATCCAGGAAGCCGGCAACGACGTGCTGTTCCTCTACGACGGCCCGCGCTGTAGGTAGGGAGCGTTACATCGGCGCGTTCGGGCAGACGTCCTTGACTGCCGCGGGCGAGATGTAGTAGGCATGAACATCGTAGTGTGGGTAGGGCATCCCGGGGTGACCGTGCGACTCAAACTCGATATCGACATGATCGATCGTATAGCCGGGGAGCGGTCTTAAGACGTCGAGATAACTCTTGCCGGCTGCGAAGTCTTTCGGCGTCAACATAATCTCGGTGAAGATCGGCTTGCCGTTATTTGTCCCGTAGAGCGTCGTACCATCGGGCGGCGCCTTCGGGTTCGCCCAGTGCTCACCCATTTGTTGCACGCACGGGGATACCATGACGTAGTTCGCCGGAATCCCGGCGGGATGGACCTTCGGTTGCGGTGGAAGCGACATGGAGGCCGGCGCTGCGGCGACGAGACCGAATGAGAGTACGAGCGTGAGCCCGGTAAGGATCGAGCGCGTCACTATCTATCTATCCCTTCATAAGAAAACGAGGGCCGGCTTGGTGCCGACCCTCGTTTTCTTGTCCGCGTTCGCGGGCCGGTCCTACTTCAAGGTGCGAATGTAGGTGACGACCGCGTCGATTTCGGCGGGTTTGAGTGTGCCCTTCCAGGCCGGCATCATGCCGTTGTAGGTCTGGCCCTTCACCACGATCGATCCGTGCAAACCGTTTGCGACGATTGCGGTGACGTTCTTCACGTCGCCTTGTACGACCGGATTGCCCGCGAGCGGTGGGAAGGCGCCCGGCATGCCCTGGCCCGATGCCCCGTGGCACGACGAGCAGTTGGTCGAGAAGATCTTCGACCCGTCAACGGCTACCGGTGCACCCGCCGGTGGTGCGACCGCCGATGATGTGGACTCAGGCGCGTTCATGACATCGACCGGCTTATAGCTCGACGCTGCTTCCTTCGACTGGATGATGGATTGGCTCCAGAACGTCAGCCCGAGGATGATCACCATCGACACGAACAGCGTCCACAGGATCGGCTTGCGCGATCCAAGGGTGCGCGTCGTGCTACGGTCGATCCACGGCAGCAACACGAGAATCGTTGTCGCGATGCCCGGGATAATGATCGCTCCGACGATCTCGAGGCTACCCGGCACGAGGTTGAGCAAGCCGAAGAGATCGAGGAAGTACCACGCCGGATACGGGACAAACTGCGACTGCGTCGGATCGGCCTTCGCATCGAGGAACGGTGGTGCGATGAACGAGAGCGCGATGATGATCGCGAAGATGATGAACGATGCGAACGCATCCATGAACATCTGGTCCGGCCAGAAACGTCCCGGCTTGAGCGGGCGCGGATCTAAGACCGGCGGTCCGGCGGGGCCATTGTGGCGGAAGATCGCGAGATGCGCGGCGACTAGCGCGATCAAGGCCGCCGGCATGAGCCAGACGTGGAGGCCGAAGAAGCGGTTGATCGTGAGCGTACCAAGCGTCGTGCCGTCCTGCGCGAACGTCTGGATGAAGTTGCCGATGACCGGTACGGTCAACGTCAGATTGATCGAGACTTGCGACGCGAAGTAGGCGTTCATATCCCACGGCAACAGATAGCCGGTGAGACCGAGTACCATCGTTACGAGGAGCAACAGCACGCCGACGATCCATTGGATCTCGCGCGGCGACTTGTACGCGCCCCAGATAACGACTTGCAGAAGATGCAAGAAGACGAGCGCGATCATGGCGCTTGCGCCCCAGTAGTGCATCGAGAGCACGAAGTGCTGGAACGGGTTGTGATAGATTGCGAGGGTTGATTCCCACGCCGTACTTGCCGACGGCGCATAGAAGAACGTTAGGAAGATACCGGTAACGATCTGCAGGATCATCGCGAATATCGTCGCGCTCCCGAAGACGTACCAGTAGGACGCACCGCCCGGAATGTCTTCCGTCAGGAAGCCCTTCGTCATCGAGACGAAGCCGGTGCGTGATTCAACCCAGTTAAGTAATGCCGTTACCATCTCTTCTCCTTAACTGGTGTACGACACGACGATGCGATCGGGCACCGTCGGCGCGTAGCGGATCCAAGTGATTTCGGCTTTGCCACTCTGCTCGCGCAACGGCAACGGGTCGAGGCCGCGGTCGGCGGGCCCGGCGAGGTGATCGCCTTCGGGGCCGAACTGCGAACCGTGGCATGGGCACAAGAACTTGCCGGCAGAGTCGTCATAGTTGAAGCGACAGCCGAGATGTGGACAGATCGGGCTGAAGATTGCGAAGCCCATGTTGACCGAGGGGTACGGAACCTCGCCTGACTTCACATCGTAAATGTCCGGGCGAAGCTTCTTGAAGGCGTCCAGGTTCTTCACCTTAACGCCCCAGACGGACTCCGGCGCCGCGTCCTCGGGGAGATACGCGTCCTTGTACTTCAGGACGAAATCGATTTTGACCGGCTTATCGGTCGAAGCTTGGAACGCTTTCCAACCAGCCGCGTCGAGCTCCGTCCAGGAGCCGCCGCCGGTACCGGTCTTTGGTAGTAGCGATCCGATGATCGGGATGGCAAGGCCGAGCCCGATGATACCACCTAGGGTTAGGGTGGCATTGGCCATGAAGGTTCGACGGGTGATCTCTTCGGGCGTACCCGGGTCATCATACGCGGACGGGCCGCGGTGGTCGTTCGACAAGTTCTCTCTCCGAAAACGCAGCGGAAACGGAGCCCGCTATCTGGCGGACGGTTCTCTGAGATTCTACGCCGCCCCTCGGCAGCCCGCCGCTAAAAAGGTCGGATACCGCCTATAAGGGCTTCAGGGCTTGCCGAAATAACCGGAGATATCAAAATAGAACGTCTTGTGGCCGTCGCCGGCGGTGCAGATGCTGTCCATCGTATCGTAGGGTCGCCCGTTATGGTTGACCAGCAATCGCCCCCCGGGCTTCAGCCTCCAATGTCCGTTGTCGCAATGGTTTAGCGCGAGGTAGAAGTACTCGATGCGCGCGCCAACGCCCTCATTGGGCGCGACGACGACGATGGCGTCATCGAACGATGTTCCGCCGTGCGGAATCGCTTTGGGGCTCGGCGGGAGCGCCTTAATGGCGTCTGTCGGCATTCGCACCGACATGAAGTCGATCGTTGCGTTGCTGGCCCCAATCGTGTACTCCAGGTGGTCGGCGCCCAGAATCGGTTGCGTGCCCGGCGGGATCGTCGATGCGGAGGCGCCGTAGGTCGCTCCGAGCGCGGTCGCCGCAGGTAGCGATGAGGCGGGCAGCGGCGCGGTCCAGTCGGACGGCGGTAAGACCATCACGGAAACAACGTTGCCGTACACAAAGGTCACCATCTCCGTAGCGCTTCCGTCGCGTGCCAGATATGTATAGACGGCAATGTCGTTGCCGACCACGAGAGCGGGATCTCCCATCTGTGCGAGCTCCGCTTGCATCCCCTCGCCGATTGTAACGCCGGCAAAGGTTGGCATTGATGGAGCGGGCGACGGCGAAGCGGAAGCTATCGCGGCGAGAACGAGTGTTGCAAGCATCTGCATGCAATCCGCAACGCGTCGAGGGTTCCCTGCGTGATGTTACGGCTTTAGCGTGGCGTGAAAATAGTACGAGCGCGTCTGCGAGCCGAGCGAGCATGCGACGTCGAGACGTTGGTACTGTCGTTTTCCTTGCGTTACGGGTACACGTGCCACGAGGCGCCACGTCCCGGGACCGTCACCACAGGGGTGCTCTCCAACGAAATATTGCTCGGTCACCGATGAGATGTCGTCGTCGGGAGTGACGATCTCGACGGCCTCGTTGGGAGAATCTCCGCTGTGCAATGTTGGTTCGGAAGTCGTCCCAAGCGCACTCTCGGCTTTCGTGGTCAGGTTGCTTGTAATGCTCAATACCTGATCGTCCTGCATGTGTACGATGAGTTCTACCTCATCATGCTTCGCGACCACTGAGGAAGGCGTCGGGCTGCACGGAGTGCTGACCGATGTGGTAGCCCAACGCGGCATATGGATCACGGGCATATGCCGGCGCCTGAACCCCATTTTTCATAGTGTCTCCCATCACATAGCCCCGCTCTACGGACGCGCAAATCATCGCACGTGCGTCGGGTGCGATGTAACAGTACAGACGTGCAGCGAGTCGATTCGGATCGTTTATAGGCTCGCCCATACTTGCAACGAGCGCCGTCGCGGTCTCGCCCGGTACGATGCCGTCGATCGCGGGGTCCGATTGTAGTATTACTTGTGCGACGATTGTCCCCATGATCAGTGAGATCATGTGGCTACATCTTGTAGGAGTGGAGACCGCTGATCCAGATGTTGACGCCGAGGTAGCAGAAGATGATCGATGCGAAACCGATTACACAGATCCAAGCGCTATTGACGCCCTTCCACGCACTGCGTGTGTGCAAGTGCATGTAGATCGCATAGATGATCCACGAGAAGAGCGCTGCCGTCTCTTTCGGATCCCACTGCCAGTACGCGCCCCATGCTTCGCGGGCCCACATCGCCCCGGTGATGATACCGAGCGTCAACAACGGCAACCCGACCGCCACGACGCGATAGGTGAGGATATCGAGCTGCGATAGTGACGGCAGGGCATCGAGCCATACGGCGGTAGGGTTCCGCGCCAGCGTAGCTTCGGCTGCGCCCGCACCATCGGGGATCTTCGGGGTGAGGCCGGCGTCCGCGAGCGCGACGCTCGTATCAAAATAGTTTTTCGAGGTACGTGCCACGCTAGTCCGGAGATCGTTTCCGATACCGGCATAACCCGCCTCCAATGAACGCCCGATGTAGTATTTGACGATATAGATCGACGATAGGACGAAGGCCAGCAAGAACGAGGCGTATGACGAGACCACCAACGGGATGTGAATCTTGATCCAGTACGACTGCAGCGACGGAACCGCGGGCATGGTGCCTTCGTTCCAGGTCGTGCCGTAAGCGAGAAACAGCGCGGCGATGCCGATCACGAAACCGCCCGCGAACCACAAGTCGTAACGGATTGCAAAGATGATAAAAATCAATACGCCGAACGCCGCAAAGAGCGAGAGCGAGCCGTAGAGATTCAGCAGCGGCCAGATGCCGGTCATCTCGTATCGTGCAATCAACTGCGCGAACTGCGTGATGCAACCGAGCGCGGCCAGCGGCGCACCGAATGCTTGCAACGCCGGTTGTCTTGTAAAGAAGAAGGCGAGCAGGGCCAGCGCGGAGATCGCGTAGGCCGCGAGCGCGACGATCATGAGGACGGTATCAAGTGAGGCGTGGCTGGTCATAGCGTTCCTTTAAGTGCGGCTGTTAGGTCGGCGAACTGCCGCTCGTAGATATCATAGCCCTTCACGGTCGTCGCCGCTATGCCTACGACTGCGGAGTTCTCCGTTGCTTTATCGACTCGCACATAGAGGCGAGCAGGCAAGAAGTAGAAGGCGATGACCAACCCGGCAAGTAGGACGAAGGCGCCGATGCCGACGATCGGCACGCCCGGATCATAACGATACTGCAGGCCGGTGTACGGGACGTACTGACGCGGGATCACTTTCCAACCGCCGCCGACATCGATCCAGGTCTTCATCGGGACGAGTGCTGCACCGACCGCGTTACCGGCGTCAAAGACGTTGAGTACGACTGCGGGATCGTTGATGCGCGGGTCGGGGCCGGGCTGGCCGGTTGCGCGGTCGACGGTCGGGACGAATCGTCCGTACTGTACCGTCTTCTGCGTACCGGGAATCGCGAGCGTATCGCCTTCGAGTAGGATGCGATCGGAGAGCGTGGGGACGCGCTTGCCGTCGTGCAGAACGTCGAGGTGCATACCGAAACCGTACGAGGCCTGATAGTACATCGTGCCGTCGATATTGATCGGCTGATTGACCCGGATCGTCATCTTGTGCGCGACGTTGTTGTTGCCCGTTACCGTGGCGTGTGAGACGTAGTCGATCGGCTGATAGACGATGCCGCTCTTGGTGGCGATCGGCCGAATCGTGAAAGCGAAGGAATCGAGGCGGATTAAGGCATGCGTGCGCGGGATCTCGACGGTTTGGCCGGTAAGAATGACTTGTTCGCCGGCAAAGCCGCGCGCCCAATAGAGTGTCGTGCCTGCGGCGATGATCGCGAAGCCGAGGTGGGCAATCAGTACGCCACGCCGAGCCCAATTAAATTTGTCTGCGAATATCCACTCGGTACCTGCGAATGTCTTCTCGCGGACTTGCCAACCGCGACTTCGAAAGAACGCCTCCACTTTTTCACGCAGTGCTTCGACGCTACCCTCAAACGTAAGCGACGCATTGAGCGGGATTTTGTCGATCATTACCGGTCGCAGCGGCGGCAACCGTGCCGGAATGACGCGCTTGAACGTGCAGACGGTGAGCGAGAGCAGAATCAAGCCGATGATGCCGACATACCATGCGCTGTGGTAGATGTTGTCGAAGCCGAGGCGCAGGATTGCGCGCGCAACCGGAGCTGCATAGGCGGCGAAATACGCGCTAGGATCCTTGCCCTGATCGACGATAACACCGATGAGCGTTAGTACGCCCCATACGACGAAGAGCGAGACGGCGAAGAGTATGTTGCCGAAGGTACGGACAAAGTCTTCGTACAGTTCGCGAAGGGCTACGCGCGCTTCCATGATTTCTCCAACAATGCGATCACCCAGATCGAGGCCTCGAAGAGTATATACATCGGCATTGCGAGCAGTGCCATGGTCATCGGATTGCCATCCGGTGCGGCGATGCCACCGAAGACGAAGAAACCGAAGAGTGCGTGACGGCGGTATTTCACCAGCATCGTCCGGTTGACCAGCCCGATGCGCGCGAGCGCCACCATAATGACCGGCAACTGAAAGATCAGCGCAAAGAGCGCCAGCAAGATGATCACGAAGTTTAGCGTGTCGGCAACACCGAAGGTGGCGACGGCGACTTCGTTGGTGATGCCGATCAAGGCCGCGACGACGCGCGGGATCACAATGAAGTGCGCGAATGCGAGGCCGGCAAAGGCCAGTAGTACCGATGGCGCAACATACGCATAGACGACTCGGCGCGTCATCGGATTGAATGCGGGGACGACGAACATCCAGAGTTGGTAGAGTAGTACGGGTAGACCGAGCACGATGCCGGCGACGATGGAGAATTTAAACTCCGTGAAGATAACGTCGGCGGGGCCGAACGCATGCAACTCGATGCCGCCGAAGTACTGCGCGATCATCCATTTGATTGCATACTGGGACGGCCAAAAAAGCAGGACCGCGATGCCGCCGACGGTCCCGAGTGATATGAGGAGGCGATTGCGCAGTTCACGGAGATGGTCCGTGAACGGCATCTCCTTCTGGTCCCAGCCGGTTTCGGCCATTGTTGGTGTTAGAGCGTCCCCTTATCAGTCGGTGCGGGGATCTCTTGGCCGGCGGCGTTGCCGGGTGAGACGGAATCCATCGGATCGGCCGCTGCGGCTTCGGCGCGTTTGCGCGCGTCGGCCCGGGCTTGCTCGGCCGCGAGGTCGGCGTCGGCCTGACCTTGGATGAACTCTTTCTTTGCTTGCCCCGCGCTACGCGCGAGCTTCGGGAGTTTGTCGGCACCGAAGAGCAGCGCGGCGAGTGCCACGATGCCGATGATGATCGGTGCGTCGATAAAGGCGAGAACCGGGTGAACCAGCATGTCCGTTGAGTCTCCTACGCCGACAGCGCGTCGGCTAA
>CAJDXE010000010.1_pt1 | contig 42051 bp, 34 predicted proteins | sample 7391781 | NCBI WGS metagenome assembly CAJDXE01 (sample SAMEA7055730, study PRJEB34461) | soil metagenome | biome: terrestrial ecosystem; feature: Peninsula; material: soil | place: Antarctica | collected 2016
CAGCTGTATCCGTTTCCTTCAGCCGAGACGATTCTGCAGGCCGCCGATGCACAATTGCAAGGCCTCGGCGTGAGCCGGCAAAAGGTGACCTACCTCAAAGATGTCGCGCTAGCCACGGCATCGCGTTCGGTCACCTCCGAGATCATCGAATCGCTATCCACCGAAGATGCGCTCCTCGAGCTCCAGAAGATCCGCGGTATCGGTCGGTGGGCGTCCGCTAATATCTTATTGCGCGGGTTTCGGCGCCTTGATGTCTTTCCACCGAGCGATTCTGGCGCGGTGCAGAGTATCAAAATACTATCGGGCGATCCGGACACCAGTCTCGATGCAGTACTCACCTCACTCGGCGATACGCGAGGGATGCTGTACTTTCACTTCCTCCTCGGCCGGCTTCGGCTTTTGGAGGGTCTCTCATAGCCTTCGTTTACCCTCTCGCATCGCCGGGTATCTTCGAAGCGTTAGACCTATGGAAGATTCGTTGAACCCGCGACTAGGGCGCCCCGAGCAGCTCGGCGGCGTTACCGCATTTCGATATGACGATGGCGCGGCAATGGGGATGCGCGGTCTGCTGGTGCGCACCACGACGGGACTCGAGCTAGAGATTCTTCCGGATCGAGCGCTGGATGTTCCGCGCGCATACTTTCGCGGCACGGCGCTTGCGTGGCAGGCACCGGTCGGAATCGTTCCATCGGCGGTCTACGCACCGGCTGGAGATGCCTTCGAGCGCTCGTTCTTCGGCGGATTGGTAACGACGTGCGGACTAACGGCATTCGGGCCGCCCGGCGAAGATCGCTGGGGACGCTTTGGACAGCACGGGCACATCGATCACGTTGCGGCCGAGGACGTGTCGCATCGTATCGTCACCATCGAGGGCCGCAGAGAGCTCGAAATCCGCGGGACCATGCGCGAAGCGAGTCTGTTCGGTGCCATTCTGCGTCTGGAGCGATGCTGGCGGATCGGACTCGATGCAAGCACGATCGAGCTACACGACCGTGTGATCAACGAGGGTGGTACAACGACACCGCACATGCTGCTCTATCATTGCAACGCCGGCTACCCGCTCTTAGACGATGATTCGCGGTTAGAGATAGCGCAGTCGAGAGTGCAACCGCGAGACCATGTCGCGCGCGCGGGGCTCGCCGAATGGAACCGCGCTGCGGCGCCGCAAGGTGACTTCGCAGAGCAGGTCTTTATCGTCGACCCAATCGTCGACTCCGCCGGATATGCCGGCGCACTGTTCGTTAATCCCCGCCTCGATGATGGACGCGGGCTGGGTCTGCGCATTCGATGGGATGCGAGCACGTTGGCATCGCTGTTCACCTGGCGGATGCTCGGCGTACGCCGGTACGTGATGTCGGTCGAGCCGGCGAACTGTCCCACGATCGAGGGCCGCGTCGCGGCAGCCGAGCGGGGCACGCTTCCGTTCCTCGAGCCTGGCGAAAGCCGCAGCTATCACCTGCAGTTCGAGGTCGTATGCGCGGCTTTCGCTTGATCTCGCAAGAAGCATTAACGTTCCAGTGTTCACAATCGCTGGCGTCGATGTATAAGCTGAGCCCGTACGTATGGCGCGAAGATGGTAGGTTCGAGCTCCTCTTACGTGTCGTCAACCATTCCGATATCTCATCGGAGAAGGTCGCGCGTATTCATTACGGTAGATCGAGCGATGGACTGACGTTCGCCTTAGACGATGAGCCGGTGATCGCGCCGGGACCGGATGTACCGGATTCGTTCGATAGCGGCGGCTGCGAAGATCCGACGCTCGCTTACGTCGATGGAACGTACTATGTCTATTACAGCGGATGGAACGAACATCTCAAGCACGGCAACCTGCTGCTCGCAACCGGCCCCGATGTCCATCACTTAACAAAGCAGGGTATCGCGTTAACAACCTCCGCACAACACGGGAATCCCAAGGAGGCAACCATCGTACGCGTCAACGACGGCAGTTGGCGCTTGTTTTTTGAGTACGCGCAGGACGACAAATCGAAGATCGGTCTCGCGCGATCAGCCAACGTTGGAGGTCCGTGGGAGGTGCTCGACCCACTCTTTGATGCGCGGCCCGGCACGTGGGAATCGTGGCACCTAAGCACCGGCCCGATCTTAGCATCGAACGCGGAAGAGCCGGTGATGTTCTATAACGGCGCGACACGAGATGCACACTGGCGCATCGGATGGGCGATCTTTACCGCAGACTATGCACGGGTGCTCGCGCGATCGCTCGTACCGCTGGTGTTGCCTCACACCAAACGCCATGACGAGGATACCGACATTGCGTTTGCCGCATCAGCCGTTGAGGTCGACGGCGACGTGCATCTGTACTACTCTGTCGCCGACCAATACTGTATGCGCGCGATCATCCGTCGCACTTAAACACCAGAGAACCGATAAGGAGACCATAATGCCTACTAAGGAAAAACCATCATTCAAGACGATTCCCGCCGGCACCGCGGTGACGTGGCACTATCGCAGTGCGATCGGTCACGGTACCGTCACCGGCATCCACAAGCACGGTACCACTGCCGACAACACCATGTACTCAATCGCCGAGCACGATCACCATCCCGGCGAGCCGGACGTCGTATACCACTCCGGCAAAGCCCTAACCCGCGCAAAGAAATAGCGGAGGTGAGTACGTATCATCCCGAGCGTCGCCAATTGCCATCCCGAGCGTCGCCAATTGTCATCCCGAGCGTCGCCAATTGTCATCCCGAGCGTCGCCAATTGTCATCCCGAGCGTCGGGAGCGAAGCGACCAGAGTCGAGGGACGCCTCGTAAGCAATGCATCTTAGCGGTCCTTCGCCGGTGTGATCGTGGTGATTTCCGCGAACAACTGTTCCTGTGAGGGTGCGGGTGGCTCGCGGAGCGAGCAGCGCAACCCTTGCCAGCACAGGATAACGATCGGTACGGCACCTCCTACGATAAACAAAACGTCGCCGGGAAGCCGCAACCATTCCAGCACCGGAAGCACACCGCTGTGAAGATAGGCGAGCGAGCGCGCATCGTAGTATCCGAACGCAATCGAGTGGTAAAGTTGGAGCACCCCGAGCGGAAACATCGATACGAAGCACATCCAAGCGAGCCCAATATTGAGCGACCAGAAGCTAATTCTCGGGAGCTTATCGGACCAGCGTTCCTCCGGGATGATATATCGCAAGGCGAAGAGCGTGAGGCCGATTGCGAGCATACCATACACGCCCATCATCGCCGCGTGCGCGTGATTGAGCGTCAGCGCGGTCCCGATTTCGTAGTACGAGACAATCGGCAGATTAATCAAGTAGCCAAATACGCCCGCGCCGAGAAAGTTCCAAAAGCCGACTGCAGCCAAGAACATGACGGCCCAGTAGTGCGGGAATTTTGTTCGTCCCTGTGTGTTTTGTAACGCACCGAGCTGAAGAAAGCTCCAGGCTTCGAGCGTGAGGAACGTGAGTGGGATCACTTCGGCCGCCGAAAACGTTGCGCCCAGCACCATGTGAATGCTCGGTTCTCCCGAGAAATACAGGTGATGCATCGTGCCGACCATGCCGCCGACGGAATAGATCACGATGTCAAGATAGACGAGCGTCAATGCGACGCGCTCTTCGATCACGCCCAAAAGGACGAAAACAAACGCGACTAAGATCGTCGTGAAGAGCTCAAGAAAGTCCTCCACCCACAGATGCACGACCCAAAAACGCCAGAAATCATTCTGCGTTACGTTGGCATGCGGCGCGACGAGTAAGCCCACGGCATACAGCGCCGGAATGGAGAGTGCGGAGTAGAAGAAGATCCATGGCAGATTGCCCGCGTGTTCGTGTTTCAGACGGCCACGCAACCCGCGGTAGAGAATCACCACCCAGAACAGCAGTCCGATTACGAGCAATATTTGCCAGAACCGGCCCAGATCGAGATATGTGAATCCTTGGTTGCCGAACCATCCCCAGCCGTGAGGAACCCAGCCATGCATACCGGCAAACTCACCCGCAAGGCTACCTGCTACCACGACTACCAGCGCAATAAGCAATGCGAAAATCAACGGTCGTTGCCCGCGCGGTTCGCGTCCGGCGATCATCGGTGCCAGGAAGATCCCCGCCGCTAAAAATGCAGTTGTAACCCACAGAATCGCGAGTTGCACGTGCCATGTGCGCGTGATGTTGAACGGAAAGATTACGCCGAGGTCGATTCCGAAGAACGCCGTTAAATCAGCGCGGTAGTGCTGCGATGCCGCACCCACCAGCGTCTGAACGAGAAAGAGCAGGGCCATCACGAGAAAGAACCAAGCGCATGCGCGCTGGCCGCCGGTCAGCTTTACCGCGTTGGGCGAACGGAACGTGAGCTGTTGCTTCTCTTTCCCGTGCCATCCAAGAAAGTTCCACCGGCCGAATGCCGCAAACAGCAAGCCGCTTCCGCCCAACAACACGATGAGCGAGAGCGCGCTCCATACGAGACTATCCGGCGTCGGATGGTTCGCAACGAGCGGCTCCGAAGGCCAATTGTTGGTGTAAGAGTACGCCTTTCCCGGACGTTGCGCAGCTGCAGCCCAGGCCGTCCAAGCGAAGAACGCGGTCATCGCATGCAGATCGCTCGCGTTAGCGATCGCATTGGGGCGCAGCCCGTACTTCGTCGTGGGCTCGCTGAAGTAGGCGGTATAGTGCGCGAGCATCTGGCGAAACGCGGTCGCCTGTGCCGCCGTGAACGTCAAGCGTCCGGTTCGAGCATCGTAACGATTGGTTCGGAAATCATCGATCGTCCGCGAGTTCGCGCGGTCCGAATGCGGGCCGCCGTAAAGACGTTGTACTGCGAGCGCCGCACGGTGCAAATAGTCGGCGGTATAGTCCGGGCCGAGATAGCCCCCGTGACCAAAAATCGAGCCATATTCCATGAGCCCGTTTTTCAGAAAAACGTCTTGTCCGTTCCGAATGTCGGCGTCCCGGAATAGAACGTGCCCCGCGGGATCGACCACCACCGTCGGAATCGGCGGCTCATCGGTGTACGTGAGATACGCGAGGATGCCTAAAACCGTGAACCCAAAAAGCATGACGAGCAACGCAGCTTGCCACCACCCGGCGGGAACGAGAAGCTTCTGTTTCGTTTCAGGCATCGTTCCCGTCCTCAGCAAAAGGCTATAGATCAAACCGTTTCGACCCCAGGAACCAAGGTACTGCCAGCCCGCGACGTCCAGCCGGCCCGATCTCATCCCGAGCGTCGCCAATTGTCATATCGAGCGTCGCCAATTGTCATATCGAGCGTCGGGAGCGAAGCGACCAGAGTCGAGAGACGCCTCGTAAGCAATGCTTCGTAGCGGTCCCTCGACTACGCTTCGCTACGCTCGGCATGACAATTGGCGACGCTCGATATGGCAGTCGCTACGCTACGCTTCGGGTGCGGAGCTAGCCTGCGACGGCTACTCCGGGTAGTTCTTTCTCTTCGGTCGATTCGAAGCGGGCGTCGCTCCAGAGGCGGTACTCGCTGAGTTCGACGCTTTGTTCGAAGCGTTCGAAGAGCGGCGAAATCGGCGTCGGCGCGCCGAACGCGTCGATACGCGCGCGTTGCGAGAGGTTCTGCTGTTCGGCGATCGACCGCAACGTCGCGACGACGTCGCCCATCACCGCCGAAGCCGTTGCTGCACCGCCGGCACCGAGACCGCTCATCAGCATCGGGCCTGCATCGCGCGCGACCACGCGCACGACGTTCTCCGGGCCGCGCGTCTGTGCGAACGGATGATTCTCCGGCACCAGCACCGGCGCGACCTCGGCGTAGAAGCCGCTCTCGTCGCGCATCGCCGCCGCAACCAAACGGATGCGATAGCCGCGCATACGCGCATGCGCAATGTCGCGCTTCGTCACGCCGGTTATACCTTTGCGATGGATGCGCGGCGAGACGACTGCTTCGCGGAAGCCAAGTTGGAGAAGAAGCGCGAGCTTATGGGCGGCGTCGTAGCCCTCCACGTCGCTCGTCGGGTCGGCCTCGGCATAGCCCAGGCGCTGCGCTTCCGCTAGAGCATCCTCGTACGACTTGCCTTCCTCCATCATCGAGAGGATCGCCGTGCACGTGCCGTTCATCACGCCGGCGATCGCCAGCACTTCATCGCCGGCGAGCGACTCGCCGAGGGCACGCACGACCGGGATCGCACCGCACGCTGCAGCTTCGTACCGCAGCGCAACACCGCGCGAGGCAGCGAGCGCGTGGAGACGCGGACCCTGCGTCGCGATGAGATCTTTGTTCGCGGTCGACGACATCGGCGCCGGCGTCGGCGCCGCCGATGCATTCGATAACGATGTCGACTTCGGGATCGTCGACGAGTGCCGATGCGTCGGTAGTGAAGAGGTGCGCCGGGATCGATTCCGGCCGCGCCTTCTCGGCGTGGGCTACGGCGATGCCGCGCAGTTCGTAGTGCATGCCGGTGCGATCGAAGAGCATCTTTCCACCGCTGACGAGTCGATCGGCGACACTGCTGCCGACCGTCCCGCATCCGAGCAGGGCGATCCCTACCGATTGTTTCATGCTGCTACTCCCCGTCCGCCGATCGGCAGATGAAGCGCGTGCGAGGCAACGCCCGCTCGCGCGAAACACCCTTGTAGTTTCTCTGCGGCATCGTGCCACGGCGCGCCGACACGCATCAGGGCGATCACGCTCGGGCCCGCGCCCGACATCGCCACCCCAAGCAGATGACGCGAACGCTGTTCGAGCGCTGCCTCCATGCCCGGGATGTGTGGTGCGCGAAACGGCTGATGCAGGCGATCCCGCATCGCCGCACGCAGTTCGTTCCACGATCCCGATGCCAATGCCGCACCGAGCAACGCAGCGCGTTGCGCCGTGAAGACGACGTCGGCACGTAGGTACGAATCGGGTAGCAACGCGCGTGAGGCTGACGTCGAGAGATCGACGTCGGGCACCACGAGCAAGGCACTCAGTTGTTTCTTCATCGGGATGCGCACGTATTCGAAGCGCTCGTGCGACGACGCGATCACCGCGCCGCCGAAGACGGCGGGCAGGGCGTTGTCGGGGTGGCCTTCGATCTCCGAAGCCAAGCGGGCCGCTTGCACCTTCGATAACGGGATGCCGTGTGCGCGCGCCGCGATCCAGATACCGAGCACCGCCGCGGCCGCGCTCGATCCGAGCCCTTTGCCGAGTGGGATGTCGTTGTGTACGAGCACGCTTACCTTCGGAAGCGTCGGGCAAACCCGTTCCATCGCCGCCATGATCGCGTTACCGAAGCCGGCGTGCGTCGGCGCATTCGGTCCCGGCGCGAAGCGCAGTTCGAATGCATCGGCCTCTTCGACTTCGGCTCGCACTCGCAACCCAAGCGCGATGCCGACGGCATCGAAGCCGGGGCCGAGATTGGCGCTCGTCGCCGGGGCGCTTACGGTGAAGCGCTTAGACGGCAGCGGCACGTTTAGCTCCGTTCGCTTCGAGGCGTTCGTGGTAGGCAACGATCGCGTCGGTATCTTTGAGCGTGTGGCCCGTCAGCACCGCGACGACATCGGCGTCGGGGGCAACGACGCCGCTCGCACGCAATACTCGCAGCCCCGCGAGCGACGCGGCCGAAGCCGGCTCGCAGCCGATGCCTTCGGCACCGATACGCGCCTTCGCATCGAGGATCGCTTCGTCGTCGACGGCGAGCACCGCGCCGTTGCTCTCGCGCACGACACGTAAAGCTTTGCGCCATGACTTCGGGTTGCCGATCGCAATCGCGCTTGCGGCGGTGTGCGGTACGACGGGTACGAGATCACCGCCGAGTTCGAAGACGCGCACGAACGGCGCGGCGCCCGCCGCTTGCACCACCGCGATGCGCGGTAGCCGGTCGATCAATCCGAGCGCAAACGCTTCGCGGAAGCCCTTGCCGAAGGCGCTGACGTTGCCGAGGTTGCCACCGGGAAGCACAAGCCAATCCGGCACGTTCCAGTCGCGCTGATCGAGCAACATATAAACAGCGCATTTCTGGCCCTCGACGCGATAGGGATTGGTCGAGTTCACCACCGCGAGTTTGCCGTCGCCGACGCTGGACAGCTTGTTGAAGGCATCGTCGAACGAGCCTTCGACCGGTACGACGTTGACGCCGTAGTCGCGCATCTGCGCGAGCTTGGCCCCGCTGATCTTGCCGCTGGGCACAAGCGCATACGACTCCATGCCGGCGCGAGCCGCGTAGGCCGCCATCGAGGCCGCCGTGTTGCCCGTCGAAGCGCAGACGACGCCGGTCGCACCTGCAGCCTTTGCCGCCGAGACGGCGACCGTCATGCCGAGATCCTTGAACGAGCCCGTCGGGTTCATCCCAAGGTGCAGGTAGCCGAGGCGGCCGACACCGGCGAACGATGCGCCGCGCTCGCTCTCATAGACCGGCATGTTGCCTTCGAAGAGCGTCACGATCGCATCGTGCGGAAGCGGCGGGAGGACCTCGGCCAGCCGCCACACCCCACTGCGGAAGCGCAGTTCATTCGAAGCGCGGCGATCGCGCAGGGCCCGTTTGAAGCCCGAGGGTGAGATACGTGGAGATGCGTCTTCGAAGGCTGCCACCCCGCCGCACGCGCATGCGGTTGCCGTCGCCGCTACCGGCGCCGAGCAGTCGCTGCAGATCGTGTTCATGTGTGGTGTGCCCCTTTACGAAAATGTGACGGTAAAAAACAAAAACCCCGCGCCGTTCGGCGCGGGGTTCGTAAGCGATCTGGACCCGATCTAGCCTACGACAACCCTGCACCGATACGCGTCTGCGTAATAGTGGTGATGGTGGTCGAGGTAATCGTCCAGGCGTACATGATTTCATGCAGGTTACCAAGGGCGGCCCGACCTGTCAAGGCTTGGACGTTAAACGGAGCGAAGGCGACACCAATGGACGGAACGAGACCCAAGGTTGGAATCATCGGGGCTGGAGCGATGGGAACGCTTTTCGGCTACCACCTCGCCAAGGTCGGCGATGTCACCATGCTCGACAGCAACCCTGCGGTCTTGGAGAGGATCGCGAGGCATGGCCTGCGCGTCAACGACGGCAAGTCCCGCGAGGTGGCGATCGCGCGCCGCCCGGCCGACCTCTTCGGCTCCTCCATGCTCTTTCTGTTCGTTAAAGCCGTCGATACACTGCGGGCCCTACGCCCGTTTGCGGGCGAGTTGAACCCGGCGACCCCGATCGTCTCGCTGCAGACCGGCGTCGGTAATGAGGACGCGATCAAGACCGCCCTCGGTGGCGCGGTACCCGTGGTGCTCGGCATTACGACCGAATCGTCGTTCGCGAAGGCGCCGGGCCGCGTTCGCAGTTCCGAGGACGGCACGACCCTCATCGGCTCGGCCGGTGCCTCTCCGGCTACCTCGCGCGCGGTTGCGGATCTGCTCACGCATTGTGGTATGCGCGCCTCGGTCGTCTACGATATACGCCCGCACCTGTGGGGCAAGCTCGTCGCCAACTGCGCGATCAACGCCGTCAGTGCGTTGCTCGACTGCAACGCCGGCTCGATTCCGACCGACCCGAACGCCTCGCGACTCTCCGAAGCCTTAGCAGAAGAAGCGGCCTCGGTCGCGGCTGCGCTCAAGGTCAACCTCCCGTTTGCGAACCCGTGGCAGTACGTCACCGAGGTTATCTCGCACGGTGCCGATTCAAAGAGTTCTATGGCCTTTGATCTCGAGTCAGGCCACCCGAGCGAAATCGACCATATCAACGGCGCCGTCGTGGCAGCCGGCCGTCGCAGTGGCGTACCCACGCCGTACAACGACGCGATCGTGCGCTTGATCAAAGCACGCGAGACCCTCCTCACCGCATCCCGCAAGAAATAAGCTCACTTGGCACACGTCACCCCCGACGCGAAAGCACGCGTCCTCGGACCGCTTGCGTTGGCCGCACTCGGCGTCGTCTTCGGCGACATCGGTACCAGCCCGCTCTACGCGTTTCAGCAATGTCTCACCGGCGACTATAAGGTGCCGGTCTCGGCGGAGAATGTCTACGGCGTTCTCTCGCTGATTTTCTGGGCGCTGACGATCGTCGTCTGCGTCAAGTACGTCACATTTATGTTGCGTGCCGACTATGACGGCCAAGGCGGTATCCTCGCGTTGCTCGCGCACCTTTCGCCCGCAGACAAAAAGACCGGCTTCCCGAGCCGTCTCTCATTGTTGGCCTTGATCGTGCTGGGCGGCGCCGCGATGCTCTACGGCGATGGGATGATCACGCCCGCGATCTCGGTCATTAGCGCCGTCGAGGGGCTCGATGTCTGGACGACTGCAGCGCATCCCTACATCGTGCCGATCGCCGTTGTAATTTTGCTTGGGCTCTTTCTCTTGCAGAAGAAGGGCACCGGAAGCATCGGGAAGTTGTTCGGGCCGGTCATGGTGCTGTGGTTTCTGGTTCTAGGCGTATCGGGCGCATACGCGATCGTGAAAAATCCCGGCGTGCTCGCCTCGCTCAATCCGCTCTACGGGTTTTCATTCTTCGCGCGCCACGGTTTAGGCGCGCTCTTGATCTTCGGTGCGGTGGTGCTCTGCGTCACCGGCGTCGAAGCGCTCTACGCCGATCTCGCACACTTCGGCCGCAAGCCGATTGCCCTTGCGTGGTACATCCTCGTCTTTCCGGCGCTTTTGCTCAACTACTTCGGCCAAGGTGCGAACGTCCTCACCGGCGGACCGAGCGCACTCTCGAACACGTTCTACTCGCTCTTTCCGTCAAGCATGCTCGTGCCGGTCGTGGCCCTTGCGACGCTCGCAACGGTGATCGCTTCGCAGGCACTGATCACCGGTGTCTACTCCTTGACGCAACAGGCTTCGCAGCTTGGCTATTCGCCACGCTTCCGCATCGTGCACACCTCGGAGCAACACGAAGGCCAAATCTACATGCCGGTGGTGACGGCCCTGCTTGCGATCGGAACGATTGCGCTGGTGGTGCTGTTCCGTTCATCGGCCGCGCTCGGCGCCGCCTACGGGCTCGCGGTAACCGTGACGATGCTCACGACCACGATTGCGTACGCCGCACTGGTGCGTCGCAAATGGAATTGGCGACTCGCCCTCACCGTGCCGGTGATTGGTTTGTTCCTGCTGTGGGACGTACCGTTCTTGTTCGGTAACTTGTTAAAGATCTTCTCCGGAGCATGGCTGCCGATCGTTATTGCGGCATGTCTGTTCGTGCTCTTCATCACCTGGAATCGTGGGCGTCGCCGCATGATGGAAGGGCTCGCCGCGCACACGATGCCGGTCGATCAGTTCCTCGCCGAAGCACGCCCGATTGAAAGCGCTACCTTAAGCGGCACCGCGATCTTCCTCTCGCCCTCGCCCGAAGGCATTCCGTTCGTGATGAAGCACCAGTGGCTACGTACGCACATCGTCTTCGATACGATCGTCTTGCTGACGATTGTCAATCTGCCCAAACCAAAAGTGCAGAGCTTCGAACGATTGGAAGTAGAAGAGCTGGGGCCGCGCTTGATTCGCGTACGCGCCTTCTACGGGTTCATGCAGAACGCAACGATCGCGGATATTTTGCGGCAGTTGCACAAGCGTCGCCCGGAAATCGATATCGGTAACGTCACCTACTACTTGGCGAGCCCGAAGCTCTACAGCGCCAAGCGTCATGAACATCCGATGGCGCAGTGGCAGCTCGCGATCTATCGCGCGCTGATCAGGAACGCCCGCCCACTAACCGATTCGCTGATGCTACCGCCCAACCGCGTCGTCGAGTTCGGCGTAGAAGTTAGGCTCTAGCCGCTACGAAGCGGCTTGGCCGGACGAGATCGTGACACGAACATTCAGCGCGACGGACGATGGCGCAGGAACAGCTTCACCGTCCTCAAGCATGCCTTCCACGTGAAGTCGTATCCCCTCGCGAATAAGGTCCTCGGTCTCTTTGACCGTCGCCCCTGCTGCGGCGCAACCGGGTAGATCAGGGACGTAGGCCCCGAAACCCGTCGACGTTGGTTCGATGCAGACTGCATAGCTATAGGTCATGCTTGTGCTCCCTATCCCATCCCGTTTGTCGGCGAATACCCCGCCACGTTCCGACGGGCGGCTCCTCGCCATCACGGCCCGCGATGGTTACACGACCGAGCTTCTCCGGATGAACAAATTGCTCATGCCGCGTAGCGGTGCGCCGGAGCAACCGCCAGCCGTCGTCGAGTAGCCATCTTCGTATCTGCCGAAACTTCGGTATCACGCCTGTCATCTGCGCAGGCACCGCAAATTGGAAAGTGCCTAACGCGTTCCGTCCTTCGGCCAGAAGCCGAAGATCGCGCGGCCGGGCTCGAGGTCCCAGAAGCGCGTGGCGTTGTCGCCAACGCCGTAGACGATCGCGAAGCGAACATCTTTGAGTACGACGGCCCGCACCAAGTCGGCGAAGTCGCGCTGCGACATCCAGGTCGATGCGTAGCGCTTAAACTTTTGCTCATCGGTGAGGTTTAACCAACCGCTCGAGTCGCGCACGCTTTCATCCTTCGGATCATCGGCGCCGGTGATCGAACCGATCCGAATACAGGCGACGCTCATTCCGTATGCGTCGCTGTAATAACGGCCAAGCGTCTCTCCGAAGGCCTTCCATACGCCGTACAGGCCGTCGGGGCGGTACGGATCATCGACACCGATGACGCGCCCGGAGGCTCTCTCATAAATGGCCGGAGCATTTTCAACTTCGTTGTAACCGACGCAGTGATTAGAACTTGCGAAGATCACTTTCTTGACGCCGCATCGGCGTGCCGCTTCGAAGACGTTGTAGGTACCGTTGATGTTGGTCGTCGATACCGACTCCCAATCGGCATCCACTGCAACCACACCGGCAAGATGGACGACGATATCGCAGCCAACAAAGGCGCGTTCCATCGCGGCAAGGTCGCGCACGTCCGCGATGACATCGGCATTTGTAAGATCAATGCCGACGATCGTGTCATGCTTCGCCATCTCAGGAGCAAGCCGCGTCCCAATCGTCCCGCTCACCCCGGTAATCGCAATCCTCATGCAGGCTAGGCGGCGCTCGAAACGACGACTTCAACCATCTCTACGAACATGGTCGGCTCGGGAATCGGATCACCATCCTCACGCATACCTTCGATGTGTGTTGTGATGCAATCCCGAATCAGCGCCTCCGTCTCTTCCAGAGTCCCACCTGCGGCGACGCAACCGGGTAAGTCAGGAAGATACGCGCTGAATCCAGTTGGTGAACGCTCTATGCAAACCGCATACTTAGTAGTCATGTTTGCCTTCCTTGTCCCAGCCGGCTTGCCGACGAATACTCTGCCAAGCAAAACGACCGGGTTGTCTGCTGTTGAGGCCGCCTACGGTTACACGACCTGGCTTCTCCGGATGCTTGTATTGCTCATGCCGTGTCGCCCCGCGCGGAAGCAGTTGCCAGCCATCCTCGCGGAGCCATTTGCGAATGAGCCGAAACTTCGGTATCACGCCTGTCACCTGCGCAGGCGCGCCGGTTCAGCAAGGCCTTCCTAAATCTGTGGTTTGAGTTGGAGGAGGCGGATGCTGCCGTTGGCGACTTCGATGTCGATGCCGTGTTTGGTCGATCCACCAACTGCGCCGTTGATCGTCTCGGATTCTCCCTTCGATGTTCCGGTCAAGCCGAAGTCGGTGAAGATGGTTCCGTGATCGGTATGCATGCGCACGTTGAAGTGCGCTTGCTGGTTGATCCAGACTTCGACGTCGCCGCTCTGCGACGAGAACTTCAAGGTGCCTGGCCAATCGGTCGCGCCCATGAAGACGGTAACGTTGCCGGTACCGCTACTGGCTTGCGCATAGCCGGGAACCATTACTTTGACCGCACCGCTGTCGCTGTGTGCGATCGTGGCGCCTTCGATATCGGTGACGTTGACATCGCCATGCGTGCTGGCGACATCGAACGCGACGCCCTTGGGAATGCGCGCCAGCAGCGATGTCGCGTAGCCGACGGTGTAGGTGTAGGTCGTGCCCTTGCGGCCGAGGGCCGGCATCTGCGGTGCCGGCGACATCGTGGGACCCGAGGGTTCCAGCGTAAGCAGGTCCGACGCTTGCCCCATCGCGGGTTTGTAGGCGTCAATCGTACCGGTGGTACGAACCAAGAGAGCGCTCTTCGGTGGGAGGCTCTGCGTGAGGGAGTAGTACGGCGGCGGCGACGAGCACGCCGCAAGTCCTACCGCCAAAAGAAGAAGTACGGCACGTTTCACTTCGAGATAGTGCGACGCGCCATTTCCGACCTCCCGGTCGTGCGGTTGGGTACAGCCACTCCGTGGTATATCCCTTATATGAGAGCGAAAGCGCAAGATACTCTGATGCGGGGGCTTGTGCATAAGCCGATCGCTCGACTTTTCTTTAAGACCCTCGGCGCAGTGGCTTTGGTGGCCATTACGGCAGCAACCGCGTCTGCTTCCGGCCCCGAGTTTGCGGACAGCCTTGTCCCGCTGTTCGCAAGTGCCCAGGGAACCGCTGTACTCGGTACGATCGATCCGGGAACGTCACTTCAAACGAGTGGTGGAGGAGCACGCGACTCCGTAACGCTCGACGGTTGGTCACCGGCCGGCGCAGAATCCATCGTGTACGCCGGAGTCGGGCAGCGCATCATCCTGGCAACGATGAATCCCTCCACGCTTGCGAATCGCAAGGTGCTCGACAAATCGACCGATGCCTACGGCAGCTCGTGGTCGCACGTGCAGTTCTCCGGTTACGTAGATTCAACGCATCTGACGCCGAGCGCTGATACCGTCTGGAAATCTGCCAAGGCGCTGTACAGCACTCGATGCAGCGCATGCCACTCGCTACACGCCCCAACCGAATTTACGGCCAACCAATGGCCCGGGATCCTTCAAGTGATGGTCAAGAACGCCGCTCTCGATCCCGCGCAGGTGGCGCTTATTACACGGTATCTTCAAGCCAACGCACGGCCGCAATAAGCACAAAGCGAGGTTGTCATGAACCAGGGTAAGAAATTTTCCCGTCGCAGTATGATCGCGGGCGGCGCCGCCGCATTGGGCGCGGGTCTCCTGTTACCGCCCGACGTCGTCCAGGCGGCGATCAAGGCCGGAATCAACCCGTTGCAAATGACTGTGCAAACGGCCACACACTGGGGCATGATCGATGCGACGGTTCGCAACGGCCGGTTCGTCAAGGCTGAGGGCTTTGCGGGCGACAAGCACCCCTCGCCGATGATCCAGGCGTTCGTCGACCGCGTCTACTCGCCGAGCCGCGTACGCTATCCCTCGGTGCGCAAGAGCTTCCTCGAACATGGGGCGAGCGCCGGCGGCCAGGGTCGCGGACGTGAGGAATTCGTTCGCGTGAGTTGGGACCACGCGCTCGACTTAGTCGCTAGCGAAATGAAGCGCGTAAAGAGCGCGCACGGGAACGCCGCATTTTTTCCGGGGACGGCGGACTGGCAATCGGTTGGATCACTCCATAACGCATCGACGCTGGTACGCCGCATGCTCGGACTCTACGGCGGGTTCACCGACTGCACCGGCGACCCCAGCATCGCCGCAGCGATGGTGATCCTTCCGCATGTAATCGGTGACGCGGAGTACTACGCTCAGCAGACCTCCTGGCCGATGATCCAAGAGCATACCGAGCTCTTGGTGCTATGGGGTTGCGATCCAGTCAAGGGAAATCAGATCGGCACCCATCCGGCCGACCACTATTTTTATGGCGCCGCCGAGCAATTCCGTGAAAAGGTTCGCGCGGGAAAGGCCCGCATTATCGCTATCGATCCGCGCCGTTCCGATACCGTCGAATACTTCGGTGCGCAGTGGGTTGCACCACGTCCGAACACCGACACAGCACTCATGCTCGGCCTCGCGCACGAGCTCTACGTGACGAAACAATACGACAAGGCCTTTGTCGATAAATATACCGTCGGCTTCGATAAGTTTGCCGAATATATGACCGGTAAGAGCGACGGCGTCGCCAAGACGCCGGAATGGGCTGAGGGCATCACCGGTCTTCCCGCCGCCGAGATTCGCAGTCTTGCATCGCAGATGCGCAAAAGCCGAACGATGCTCATGACAGGCTTTTCCATCCAACGTGCCGACCACGGCGAGCAACCGTACTGGATGTTGGTGACGCTATCGGCGATGCTCGGCCACATCGGCGTGCCGGGCGGCGGATTCGGCTTAAGCTATCACTACGACAACGGCGGCGACCTCAGTGCCGATGCACCGGGACTCGCGGGTATTTCGGCCGGCGCGAATCCCGTCACCAGCGTCCTGCCCTTCGAACGATTCACGGATATGCTGCTTCACCCCGGCGCGCAGATTGCGTACAACGGGACGACCGTAACCTATCCGGATGTTCGATTCATCTATTACGCCGGCGGAAATCCGCTCACGCACCTCTGGGATACCAACAAGGTGTTGGAGGCCTGGCGGCGTCCCGAAACGATCGTCGTCAACGAACCGTTCTGGACCGCGACCGCGAAGTTCGCCGACATCGTGTTGCCGGCGACGACGACGTTCGAGCGCAACGACATCGATCTGTGCGGGGCGTATTCGCACCACTACCTGGCTGCCATGAAGAAGGTGGTCGATCCGCTCTACGAATCGCGTAGCGACTTCGACATCCTTACCGGCATCGCAAAGCGTTTAGGCATCTCCGATGCATTCACGGAGAAAAAGCATGAGATGGATTGGATCCGTGACATGTATGCCGCAACCGCGAAGCAAGCCGCCGTAATGAAAATAAAGATGCCCTCTTTCGACGCGTTTTGGAAGAAGGGCTATGTGGAGTTCGACATCCCCAAAGACGCGAAGGATTATACGCTCCACGCCGATTTTCGCGCTAATCCAACATTGAATCCGCTCGGTACGCCATCGGGTAAGATCGAGCTTTATTCCGCTACGATTGCCGGATACCATTACGACGACTGCCCACCGCATGCAACGTGGCTCGAGCCGATCGAATGGCTAGGCAGCCCGAAGGCCAAGCAGTTCCCGTTACACTTGCTCTCGCCGCATCCTCAATATCGCCTCCACTCACAACTGGACAATACATCGATTCGCAAGTGGTACGAGGTCCAGGATCGCGAGCCGGTTTGGATCAACACCGACGATGCCCGCGAACGCGGAATTGCGAACGGCGACGTCGTGAGCATCTTTAACGATCGCGGCACGGTATTGGCGGGCGCTCTGGTCACCGACCGTGTTCGCCGCAGCGTGGTCATTATGCAGGAGGGTGGCTGGTACGATCCCGAGGATCCTCAGCAAGCCAACTCGCCGTGCAATCACGGCCTCGTCAATCTCATTACGATCGACAAGGGAACCTCACAGTTAGCCCAAGGCAATATTGCCAACACGGCGCTGGTTGAAGTCAAGAAGCATACGGGACCACTCTCGCCGGTCACCGCTTTCGATCCCCCGAAGATCACTGCGTAAAGCGAGGCTCTCGCAGTTCATCACGGTGAAAGCCTTTGCCATGCTGGGGATCGGGCGTACCGGCTTTGTAGAAAAGTCGATTCCAACGCCGGGCCCCCTCGACGCAATCATAAAGACGACGCATGCGTTGGTTTGCACGTCGGATTCACATACTGTTAAGGGCGCCCTCGGGCCGCGCGACGGTATGACCCTGGGCCACGAAGGCGTGGGTATCGTCCACCAGGTTGGTTCGGCGGTTAAAGACTTTAAGCCGGGCGATCGCGTGGTGGTCGGCGCGATCACGCCGGACTGGGGATCACAAGAAGCTCAAAACGGGTTCCCGTCGCAGTCCGGCGGCGCATTGGGTGGCTGGAAGTTTGCGAACACCAAGGACGGCGTCTTCGCCGAGTATTTCCACGTCAACGAAGCCGACGCCAACATGGCACCGATTCCCGACGCAGTCACGTCCGAACGAGCTGTCTATTGCGCCGATATGCTCTCGACCGGATTCATGGCCGCCGAACACGGCAACATACCCATCGGAGGTAGCGTAGCTATTTTCGCTCAGGGACCGGTCGGACTGATGGCGACCGTCGGTGCGAAGTTGCGTGGCGCCGGCCTCATCATTGCCGTTGAGACTGATCCCAAGCGCGCACAACTGTCCCGCGACTACGGAGCGCATCTGGTCATCGATTTTCGTAAGGAAGACCCGGTTGCGCGAATCCTGGCCGAGACGGGTGGGATCGGCGTCGATACCGCCATCGAGGCTCTCGGCGCGGAGCAGAGTTTCGAGCAATGCGTCGCGGTCACGAAGCCCGGCGGTACGATCTCCAACGTCGGCTATCACGGTGAGGGAGAGTTCGTCTCCATCCCACGCGTGGCGTGGGGTGTCGGCATGGCCGACAAGGTGATTCGCACCGGACTGTGTCCCGGCGGCCGGTTACGCCTGGAGCGCCTCTTGCGACTGCTGGAGCGAGGATTGGTCGACCCGACCAAGCTTACGACACACACGTTCGCCTTCGACGAGATGCCGAAGGCGTTTGACGTGATGGATCGCAAACTCGATGACGTCCTCAAACCGCTGATCCGCTTTTAACCTAGCGCATCAGCGGTCTACAAGGCTAGTGCGTGATGCCCGCTTCGAGTGCGAAGCGATCCTGTGACGAGCCGGTGCCTAGCGTTCCGAAGCCCAAGCCGTTGGTCACGTTGCTAACGTCGACGTGCGCCCATTCCACCCGTAGGAAGTACGGTCCGGTCTTGTAGGTCGGCGTCAGCGTTATCGAGGTAGCTCCGCTGCCCGGACCGTAGCCGATGAGATCGGCGTTCGTGAAGATATCGGTCGTTGCGCTTGTGTTCTGCGCATCTTCAAAGCGGAATCCAACCGATAGTGCCGGTGTGAGGTTGTACGTACCTAAGAGCGAGGCGACCCACGCGCTTTCATTCGCATAGCCGAGGGTGGCCGAGGCGGGCGACTGCGCTAAGAGCAGATACGGCGTGAAGGTCAGCTTTCCGAACGTACCGGAGTACATGAAGTCTTCTTCGCGCTTGTTCGCGACCGCTGCGGTGGGGTTCGCCGGGGTATCGGTGCTCGGCAGGATCAACGCTACCGAAAACGTCTGCGTAGCGCTCGCCGCGAAGGCAAGTGAACTCTCGAATGCGCGGCTCGTTCCGCTGTAGTATCCGTCGTTTTCTTCGAGCGCCAGCGTCCACGGCCCGTTCGTATAGGCTCCCCGGACGCCGCGGCTAATCAGCGGCTCGATGGCCCAGCCGAAACCGCGATCGATGTTGACGTTCTGGTATGTAAACGGTGCCTCTTGGCCAAACTGCGTCAGCAACTTCCCCGCCGAGAATGTCAGATGCGCATTCGGGTTGTAGGAGACGTTGTAGAAGGGCAGCGGCGAGAACAGCGTTGTGTTCGCACCGGCCTGATCGATCGGGTTGATCGCTGCTCCGATGAGTGGGAGGCTGTAATAGCCCGCCGTCGCTGCTGCGTGGAAGAGCCCGGAGTTGAGCGTTACATTTACGAGTGCGTTTGAAAGATCCGTGCGGGTCGAGCGATCCGCGCCGCTCGCCGTATCGAATGCGCCGACGGCATTCACCGGGTGCGAACTGTACGTCGCGCCGCTCAGCGCGCCTCCCCATTGGATGAACGGCACCGGGGTTGCCGTTGCCGCTGGGCTCGGACTCGGTGCCGGCGTCGCTTGCGCGAGCGCCATCCCCGTGGTGAGGGCTATCGCCGACACAAGGCCGACAGCCCATTGAATCGATGCTTTGAAAATCATATGATGCCTCTTCCTCGCCCCTAGCATATCGAGGGAAGAAGAACCTCACAGGAATTAGTAGAGAAGAGGCGTTGGATAGCCGGATCATATGATTGCCAAACGGCGCATGCGGGCAAGAGACTTGGATGGAACGGAAGTTCGACCTCATCGTCGTGGGTTCTGGCAGTGCTGGAGCTTCGGTCGCGCACACCGCTCGCAAACGCGGTTGGACCGTGGCGGTCGTCGATAAGCAGCCTTTCGGGGGAACTTGCGCATTGCGTGGGTGCGATCCTAAAAAGGTTCTCGTTGCGGCCGGACGCGTCGCGGAAAGCGGGCAGCGCTGGGCGGAACTAGGTGTCTTTGATCGCGCTCCTGTATTGCAGTGGGAGGGCCTGATGCGTTTCAAGCGCACGTTCACAGACCCGGTTCCCAAGCAGCGCGAAGATGGCTTTAAGGAAGCCGGCATTGTCGCTCTTCACGGTCGAGCACAGTTTCAAGATGAGCGCACCATCAGAATTGACGGGGACGCTTTCGAAGCCACGCGGTTTGTTATCGCCAGCGGGGCTGTGGAGCAACATGTGGCTCAAGGAGACGATCAACTCCTCACCAGCGAGACGTTCCTTGATCTGCAAGCTCTCCCCAACTCGCTACTCTTCATTGGTGGCGGCTACATCGCTTTCGAGTTCGCGCACGTTGCTGCGCGCGCCGGGTCGAAGGTCACCATCTTACATAGCGACGACCACCCATTGCACGGTTTCGATTCCGATGCAGTAGACAAAGTGCTTTCGCTCACACGGGAGATTGGGATCGACGTCGTCCTCAATACGACGGCCACGAGTGTCACAAGAGAGGCGACCGGCGTCCTTGTCGTCGGCTCGCAAGATGGGCAACCGCAGCCGTACCGGGCGGAGAACGGTGTTCTTGCCGCCGGCCGCGTGCCCGACCTTGAGGACCTCGGCATGAATGCTGCGGGAATCGAATGGACAAAGCACGGCGTACGGGTCAATGAATTTTTGCAAAGCGTTAGCAATCCAACCGTCTACGCTTGCGGCGACGCCGCAGACGCCGGCGGTTTGCCATTAACTCCCGTGGCTGCATATGAGGGTGAGGTTGTTGCAGCAAATCTTTTGGATGGAAACTCGCGCACACCAACCTTCGACGGGCTTGCATCGATCGTTTACACGATACCTGCACTAGCGATGGTCGGTGTAACCGAGGCTCAAGCACGTGACAAGGGCATGGACATCGACGTTCGGTCCGGCGATATGAAGCAGTGGTATTCGACGAGGCACGTTGCCGGCCGGGCTGGGTTTTATAAGGCTGTTATTGAGAAGCAGTCGGGTAGGATACTCGGCGTAACGATTCTCGGGCCACATGCCGAGGAGCAGATCAATGTACTGGCGCTCGCGATTCGACAAGGTTTGACGAGCACCGTAATCGCCGACGCGTTGTTCGCCTATCCAACCGGCTCTTCGGACTTAGAATTTATGGTGGGGTAGCCGCCTAGGGATCGCCTAGCGGTTTTCGTCCTTGTCGCGGGGGTGGGCGTCTTCGTAACTCCGGCGCATGTGCTCCATTGAGACGTTGGTATAAATCTGCGTCGTCGAGAGCGATTCGTGGCCGAGCAGTTCCTTGATCGTCATGATGTCAGCGCCGTTCTCCAACAAGTGCGTGGCGAACGAGTGCCGCATGACGTGGGGCGTCAGGTGCTTGGTGATGCCCGAGAGCTGGGCGAACTCGCGAAAGATCACCCAGGCCTGCCGGTGCGAGAGTCGTGTCTTGCGATTCGAGAGGAAGAGCGCCTCGTCGGTCGACCGCTGCCGCACTAACAAATAGGCTCGGATCGCGTCGGCAGCGGCACCGTTGATAAAGACCATGCGTTGCTTGTTGCCTTTGCCGAGCACCCGCATCATGTGACGCTCGGTATCGACATCGCTGAGGTTTAGGCCCACCAACTCCGCGCGGCGGATGCCGCTCGCGTAGAGTATCTCCATGATCGCCGCGTTACGCAGACGCTGGATATTGTCTTTGCCGGCAACCTTGGTTCGCAGCAGTCGCGCGACCTCGGCCTCGCTCATGACCTGTGGCAGGCGCTTTGCCGCTTTCGGTGGGGGCACGTCTTGCGCCGGATTGTCGGTGCGGCGGCCCTCACGTTTTTGAAGCGAGAAAAATGATCGCAACGCCGCGATCTTGCGCCGCACGGAGGTCGCGGTGTATTTGCGCGGTCCCATCAGCTCCATCACGAAGCGACGAATATCCGAAGTCGTCGCCGTAGGCAACTTCAGAAACGGCGCGGTCTTCGGATGGCCGGGCTCGAGAAACTCCCCAAACGTCTCGATGTCGCGCGCGTACTCCTCGGCCGTACGGGCTGATTGGCCGCGCTCGAGACGCAAATAACCGGCAAACTCCGCGATCACATGATCGGCCGGCACATACGATGAGATACCGACGCCTCCGACGCCGGAGCGACCGCGTGCCATTACAGCCAGCGCTTTCTCTTGAAGTAGGCGTAGAGAATCGCGAGGGTCAGCACTTGCGAACCGATGCCCACGACGATGAACCACGCCTCGCTTCCGATACCGTTGATCAAGAACCCGAAGTTCTGCCCGAAGAACCCGGTGATAAAAGAGAGCGGAAGAAAGATGGTCGCGATGATCGTCAGTTGACGGGTGACGTCGCCCTGTCGATGCGCGGCAATGCCGAGATGCACCTCAAGCGTCTTGGTCGTCAGCTCCTTTGCCGAATCCATCTCGTCCATGACGCGCTCGACGTGGTCGTGCACGTCGCGGTAATACGGCCGCTCGCCCTCCTCGACGAAGTCGGCATCACCGCGCTGAAGCGGAACCAAAATCTCGCGCATCGGACCGACGGCGCGGCGGAAATGCTGAATCGACCGGCCGATTTGAAAGATCTCCAGCAAGGTCTCTTCGGTATGCATCTGGCGATCGAGCAGCGCGTCCTCGATGGCGGTGGCGCGGTCTTCGAGCCCCTCGGCCACGATAGCGTAGCCGTCAACGATGGTATCGAGCAGTTCGTACAACAGCGCGCCCGGCGTGCGGGGCAAGAACCGCTCATCATGATTCCAGCGCCGCGCCGCCTCATCCATCGGATAGGGCGGGTCGTAGCGGACGGTCACCACGTACTGCGGCCCGGCAAAGATCCCCATGGAATGCACTTTGAGGGCATCCGCCCCACCCGAGACGGCATGTACGAAGACAAACCAGTTATCGCCGTAGCGCTCGATCTTTGGCCGCTCGTGCCCCTTAACCGCGTCCTCGATCGCCAGCGGGTGCAAACCAAACTCGTACTGGATCAAACCAAGATCGTCTTCGGTCGGTGCGATCGCATCGAACCAAACAAATGCCCCCGGATCCTTAAGCACCTCACTGACATCGTCGAGGTTGGTCAGCGCTTGCGGCGCTTCGCCGCTGCGGTAGATCGTACAGGTCACCTGACTCATCGGCCTTGGGCTCCTTTTCCACAGGTAGTTCATATCACCAAATCAGTGTTTGTGGATATTAGAGAGGCTGTGGAAAACTCCTCGCCTCTGTGGAATGAGTATTGGGATGCATTTGAACTGGCTGCCAATCCTGATCGCTCTTCTCGCGATTGGGGCGATGATCGCGCGGCCGTTCGGTCTAGCTGAGTGGATCTGGGCGTGTCTCGGCGCGCTGGCAGAGTTGGTCGCGCGCGCCGTTGGGCCGTTGCCGGCCGTGCATGCCGTGTTGGCCGGCGCGAACGTCTATGCGTTTCTCGTCGGCATGTTGTTGCTCGCCAACACCGCCCGGACCCAAGGCGTCTTCGAATGGTTGGCTGGCCGCGCCGATGGTCTCGCCGCAGGGTCGCGTGCGCGTCTGCTGATCATCGTCTATGGCTGCGGCGTGGTCGTAACAGCCCTGCTCTCGAACGACACGGCGATTATTGCCCTTACACCCGCGGCCCTGGCGCTGGCGCGTCGTACCGGGGGCTCCGCGCTGCCACCTCTTTTCGCTTGCGCCCTAGTCGCAAGCGCGGCGTCGTTCTTGTTGCCGACGGGAAACCCGGCGAATCTGCTCCTCTACGGCCACGCGATGCCCAGCTTGTTGGTCTGGTTAGGTACGTTTGGTCTAGCCGCCGTTGTTGCCATCGCACTGACCTTGCTGGGGCTTCTTTTACTCTTCCGCGCAGAGTTAGCGCTCCCGTTGCAACCGATCGCATCCCGAGTATGCTCGACGCCGCACATACGCCGTACGCTCTGGATGCTCGGCGCCGCAGCGATCGGATTGATCCTCACCAGCGCCGTTGGCTTGCCTCTCGGCGGTACAGCGCTGATATTTGGTATTGCTACCGCGACCATCGCGTGGCTCGGCGATCATTCGATAGCCGGCGACATTGCACGTAAGACGCCATGGAGCATCGTGCCGCTTGTCGCCGCTCTTTTTGTGATCGTCGCCGCCCTCGACGGCGCGGGTCTGGTCGGGAGTGCGCATGAAGCCCTTACTGCCGTCGCACATCTTCCCGCACCATTTGCGCGGTTGGTCGCGGGCTGGGGCATCGCGCTGGTTGCGAACGCGACAAACAATTTGCCGGCCGCAGTCTTTACAGCGCAGGCGGTCGGCACGGTTCATTCGCTCACAAGCACCGCAACCGTCGCGATCGACCTCGGGCCGAACTTGAGCGTGAGTGGTTCGCTGGCAACGATGTTGTGGCTGATCATCGTGCGCCGCGAAGGTGTCGAGATTTCGGCAAAGCAGTTCTTCTTCTACGGCGGCGCTACGCTGGTGCCGGCTCTCACAGCGGCGTTGCTCTTGGTCCGATAGTTAGGCCGAAAACGCCGGATCGATCAGCCTGCTAAGCTCCTTGACAGGGCCTCGCCCTCCTGCTAAGTTGGATGGCACATGAGACGGTTGTTGTGGGTCGATGGACGTGGCCACGCCACGACCCTTGGTCCGCTAGAGACCCAGGTGATGGAGCAGATTTGGCTTCGTAGCGGCTGGGCCAGCGTCACCGATATCATGCCGGCCTTTGAGGCGAAGCTCAGCTATTCAACCATCAAGACTGTCCTTGGAAACCTCGTTGAAAAGGGACATTTGAAGAAGCGTACGGCGGGTCGAGCCAACGAGTTTGCAGCCAGGATTACCCGGGAGGCCTTCGAGGAGCAAGTGATTGCCGATCTCGTCAAGCCACTCATCGCGCAGTACCGTCAACCTCTACTTGCCCACATCGTGAGCCAGCTCGACGACAACGACGGGATCATGGAGCTCGAACAACTCCTGAAAGAAAAGCGGAGCAAGAGGCGTGATCGCTGACCTCTGGAGCTTCTTGCAGGGATGCGCCGCTTCTGGAACGCTGATCACGTCGATCTGCGGTTTGATCCTCGTCCCGTTCTTGGTCTGGCTCGCAACTCGCGCGCTGGCGCCATATATCGTTCGCATGCGAGATGATGTCGCGTGGCAGGCTCCGCTAGCTGCGATCGCTGCAATCATTCCCGGCGCAGCCTTTGCATCACTGGCCGTCATCGGATTGCTTGGAGCCTCGTCGTCAGGATGTCTGAATTTCGTGTGGGGCCGATTGCTTGTCGGCGTAATCGTCACGCTGGTGTTTTTGGCGGTTGCACGTGCGAGCTTAAAGGCCTACCGCAGCGCGGTGCAAGTGCGTCGATTGATCGACGCTTCTCGAACTCCCGATTCGGTGATCGAGGCGATCGCGCGCCGATGCGGAGTGAAGGTGCGCGTGCTGAATTACCAAGAGCCGTTCTGTGCGCTGGCAAGAATATGGAATCCGGTCGTCTTGATCTCGCGCGGGACACGAGAACGTCTCGACGACGAAGAGCTCGAGGCGGCGCTTCGCCACGAACGCGCGCACGCCATTCGTTTCGACCTACTTCTTGGCGCGGTCCTGAGCTTCTGCGCCGATCTTCTACCGTTGCCGGCGACTGACCTCATCGAAACATACGCTTTAGCTCGCGAGAGTGCAGCCGATGAGCACGCCGTTCGCAAATGCGCTCCTGACGTGCTTGCATCTGCGATCCTGTCGCTCGCGATGACGCAAGCCATGCCGCATGGCGCGGCTGCGTTAGCCGAAGATATCCGCACCATTAAGACTCGTATTACGCGACTAGTTGATAACAGCGCGGCGAACGTGGACCCGCATTGGCGACGAATTATCGCGACCGGTTCGTTGGCCATGCTCATGCTGCTGAGCTTCGTTCCGGCCGTGCTCTCATCGTTCAACTACTACACCTGTACCGTAAAAGGAATGCACGGCTAGATGCGAGGGATATTTTTTTTCTGGCTCGTACTGCTAGGCTCCCTAGCATTTATGCCGCAACTTGCCTTCGCCTCACCAATGGTTGCGCGGATCGAGCAGACGCAAGCGACGCTGACCTTACTGCCCGATCCACCGACCGTCGGAACCGTTCACGCGGTGTTGCAATTACAAGGCGTTCGCGCGCGAGATACCGTTAATGTTCACTTTTCGACGTCGATGCCAACGATGTCCATGAACGGCGCGTCGGGAATCGCCCGATCTCTTGGCGACGGCCGATACGGGTTCGATCTGCCGCTGCAGGCGGCAGTTCCATGGTCGTTAACCGTTCAACTTTCGGGGGCCGTCGCTGGACAGGCAACCTATCAGTTTGCGGTCGCCTCCGGCCGGACGTCTGCATCGAGCGCAGTTGGTTCGATGCCTGGCATGTCAGGGCCGGGAGACCCCACAGCGTGGCGTACGGCGACATTCGTTCTGATCGGGGTCATTCTCGTGGGCGCACTGGTTCTTCGCCGCGACCGACGCACGGTGACGATCGCGCTCGTCGTGGGTGTTGCCCTCGTGGTCGTAGTCGTAGCCATCGCGCAATCGCGCTATGGGTCGCCGGCCATTGACATGACGTCGATGCAGAGCGCGGCTGGGAGTGCGCCGGTTCCGGTCACGCTCGCAACCGTTGGAAGAGATGATTCTGCTCGTACGAGCATCTCCGCTCCCGCCAACATCGCGCCGTATTTGACGCAAAGCATCGTCGCGCGAGCGCCAGGCCTGCTGACCGATCTCTCGGCGTACACCGGCGATCGTTTGCGCGCGGGCCAGGTCGTGGCGCACCTGAGCGAGCCGGAACTGCAAAGCGATGCCCAGGCCGCTGCAGCCGATGCGGAAGCCGCGCGCATCGAAGCGTTGCAACACGCACCAAATGGTGTCATTGTCGCGACAAACGATGCTGCCGCCGCCCAAGCCGACGTCGCGGCAAAAGCGCGACAGGACAACTATTGGAGCAATGAGCTGGGGCGGGAGCGGGAGTTGCTCGCGCAGGGCGCGGTGTCACAGCGCGAATATGAGGACGAGGCGGCGCAGGCTCAAGCAGCAAGGTCAGCGTATCGCGCATCGCAAGACGCGTTGAACTCTGCACGTACCCGCATCGGCGACGCTCATGCAACGGTCGAAAGGGCCCAAGCGCAGGCGCAAAGTGCCAGCGCGACAGCCCAATCTCGCGGAACCATGGCAAGTTACACGACGATCGTCGTGCCGAATGATTCCGTCGTCATGAAGCGCTTGGTCGACCCGGGCGTCTACGTCCAGGTCGGTACGCCCGTTCTCCAAGTCGCGGTGGTCGATCGTTTGCGTGTCCAGGCTCAGGTGGCACAGCGCGACCTTTCAAGTGTACACATCGGGACACCCATCGTCGTCACGCTCGATAGCGGAGCAAGCCTCCACGGAGCCGTCAGCTCGATCTCCCCGGTGGTCGACCCACAGACGCACACGGCGACGGTGGAAGCCATCGTTTCGAATGCAGGCGATAGGTATCAACCCGGCGGTTTTGCTCATATCATCCTTCGGGCCGGCCGGCGCTTGCGTTCGAACGCGTTTAGCGTACCTTCGACGGCCGTTGTTGGGGGAGCGAACACGGCGATCTGGATCGATGTTGCCGGTACCGCGCACCGCGTGCCCGTAACGGTGCTCTCCGACGATGGCGTCACGGCCGAAGTGACCGGTGCAATTAGCTCAGGTACGCGCGCGGTGGTTGTCGGAGCCAGCGCTCTTGAGGAAGGTCAAGCGATCGTCGAGGCAGGCGAGGCACCCGTCCCATGATCGAGCATCTCAAGGACAGCGAGCGTAGCATCGCCGCATGGGCGCTGCGTAATCCCTATGCGATCTTCGCTGCGTTTATTGCCGTTGTGATTGGCGCGCTCGCGGCCACCATGTTCCTGCTACCGACGCGCATGATGCCATACGTTCAGAGTCCGCTGATCTCGGTAGTAACGATGACACCCGGCTATGCCCCACAAGAAGTCGAGACGTACTTCACTAAACCGATTGAAGAGCGCATGACCGATTTGCAAGGCGTACGTTTCGTCCGATCAATCTCGCAACAGGGCATCTCGATCATAACGCTCCAGCTCCCGTACGGCGCCGACATGCAGCGCGCGCTCGTTGACGTCCAGCAACTTGCCAAACAGGCCGAGGGCGATCTACCGTATGACCGCGCAAACCTCAAGCCTTCCTACGTCGTGCCGGTCGATCCCCTCAACACGCCGGTGCTCCAAGGTGCTCCAACTCGCGGTAACGGCCGACGGATGGGATCCCGTTCAACTGCGCCAGTTCGTTGCGAATGAGGTCGTAGAACAACTCAAGGGGGTCCCGGGCGTTCAGGTCGTCTTTCCCTTCGGTGGATTGCAGCGGCAGATCCGGGTCGATGTCGATCGTGACGCTCTCGCATCCAATCGCCTTTCGATCGTGAGCGTGCGCGATGCGCTCGATGCACAGAATCTCAGCCGCTCGGGTGGTGTCGTCACTGGAGGCAGTCGGGAAACACTGGTGCGGGGCGCCCAGCGGGCCGGATCGGCCCAGGATATCCTCGACTATCCTATCAGCACGTCGGACCTACGAACGGTCTATGTGCGTGACGTTGCTACGGTGACCGACGGACCGGCCGAAGTGCGGAACGCCTATCGTCTCAACGGAACCGACGCCGTGGAAGTCTCCGTCGTGCAGAATCCCGACGCGAGCTCACCGCAAGTCATCGACGCGGTGATGCAGCGGGTCTCGCAGATCGAAGCTTCCCATCCGGGCGTGCATTTCACCCGAGCGTACGACAATTCGCTATTCGTCCACGATCTCACCCGCAACATGCTCGAAGAGCTGATCATCAGCGTGATCCTGGCCGGCATCGTGCTGCTGATCTTTCTCGAAGACGTGAGTGCGACGTTCATCGTGATGACCTCGATTCCGACGTGCCTCTCGCTCGCTGTTCTGCTATTTATTCCGATGAATTTTTCCATCAATAGCTCGACGCTGATCGGTCTCTTGCTCGCGATCGGTCGCCTCGTCGATGATTCTATCGTCGTCGTTCATTCGGTTCACCGAAAGCTCGACGAGGGAAAGCCGCCGGCGCAAGCGGCGATCGAAGGGACGATGGAAGTCATCGTGCCGATCGCGGCAGCTACCGGAGTCATGGTTCTTGCCGTCGTGCCGCTGCTGATAAGTGGCGGCATCACGCAGATCATGTTCGTAGGCTTGGTCTGGCCGATCGTCTTTGCGCTGGTCGCATCGCTCATCGTTTCGGTGACGCTGACGCCCCTGCTGGCCGCGTACCTCTTTCAAACCAAGGAACTGCGCTCGCCCACTCGCACGCGCTTCGATGCGGCGGTCGCTCGCGTGCTGCGGCCGACACGCGTGGGGTTGAGCCGATTGGACGCGTCGTACCGCCGCAGTTTGTCATGGAGTCTGGACCATCGGTGGTTGGTGCTCGTCGGTGCCGGGCTTCTTACGTACATTGGGATCTCGCTGTTGCCGTTTGTTGGCCAGGAGATGATGCCACTTGCCGACACGGGGCAGGCGTATGCGTTCTTGGAGACGACGCCGGGAACGTCGTTTGCCGCGACAAACGCAACCAGCCGGCGCTTTGAAGCGCTGCTTCTCAAGCAGCCGGAGGTCGAGAAAGTCTCCGCAGAGATCGGCGAGCAAAACGGCGGCGACTACTTCACGGGCCAGGCTATGAACGGCGTCAACGACGCATCGTACCTCATCACGTTCAAAGCGAAGGAAGAGCGTGCCCGTACGATCTGGCAGATCATGGATTCGGTCTATGCTCGAGCCGAGCAAACGATTCCGGGTATCCGAAGACTCGCGCTCAAGGAGATGGGCGCAGACGTGATGGCTAGCAACAGTGCGCCGGTAGAGATCCTGCTGTACGGGCCGGATCGAAACGAGCTCTACCGTCTTGCTGATATCGTTGCCGATCAGGCTCGTACGATTCACGGACTGCTCGAAGTCTCGACGAGTTCGGCCTTGACGCAACCCGAACAGCACATCGTGGTTGACCGCACCCGTGCGGCGGAGATCGGCCTAACACCCCAAGAAGTACAGACCCAGGCGTACTACGGGCTGCACGGCGGCCTGACGTCGGAGTACTTCAACCCCGCAAATCTACGCCATGACACGATCCTCGTTCGTTACGCCTCCGACCAGCGCGATCAGACAGGCGACATTTCGGCGGTGCAGATCGTTGGGAACGATGGGCAGGTCGTACCGCTCGCCGCCGTCGCAACCGTCGAGCGTGCAGTTGGCCCCTCGCTCATCGAGCACGACGACTTGCGTCCCAGCGTCTCGGTATTGGGATTCTATCGTAAGGGCGGACCGGGCGAAATGGACCTCGACATGAACGTGCTTACACGGGGTATGGCAGCGGTTCCGTTCCCGCAAGGTTACGGCATGGAAATGCGCGGCGACATGACTGAGATGAGGCAAAGTTTCGATCGGCTGATAAATGCCATGAAGGTCGCAGCATTGTTCGTGTTCCTTCTGTTGATGGCGCAGTTTCGTTCGGTGCGTCAGGCGCTGGTTATGCTGTTGGCGATTCCGTTGCAGCTCTTGGGGATGTTCGGTGCCTTGCTACTGACGCGCCAGCATTTCTCGACGGTGTCCATCCTCGGTATCGTCGTTGCCAACGGCATGGCGGTCAGCAATGCTATCCTGCTCTTGGATATGATCATTCGCAAGCGCAAGGAAGGGTTGCCGCGTCGCGAAGCGATCCTCTACGCCGCTCCCATTCGTCTCGAGCCCATTCTCATGACCACGATCGTGAGCTTAATCGTACTCGTGCCGGTCGCATTCTTCCCGAAGACCGGAATCGATGCGTACTCGCCGCTTGCGACCGTCATTATCGGCGGGCTCTCGATTTCGACGATACTTACGCTCTTTGTGGTCCCCGTGCTTCACGACATGCTTGACGATATCCCAAGCTGGTGGCGTCAGCACGTGTTGCGCAAACCGCTACCGCCCTCACTCGAAAGCGCCGATGCTTAAGCCCGCATTCTTCATCGCCGCGTTTTTAATCGCGGTCGTGCCAACACGGGCATATGCTGAGCCGGTGCAGTGGCACGGGCCATTGTCTTTGCGTCAAGCGATCGCACGCGCGCAGAGTGCCGGCTTCGATGTTCGGATCGCGCAAGCCGAAGCGGATGCGGCTGCTGCGCGGTCGGCGGACGTGCGCGCTCAATTACTACCGCACTTGCGAAGCAGACCTATCTTCTCACGACAGCCACAGTGCCGATCTTCGAGCCGAGCACGCTGGCATCGTTGAGTGCCGCAACGGACGATTCGCGGGCAGCAGTGTATTCGACGGCGACACGGCGCAACGACGCCACGCTAATCGTGACGCGAGGCTATGAGCGCGCGTTGCTGGCCCAGGCGATTGTTGCGTCGCGCGCCGTCACGGTCACGTATCAACAGCGCCACGTGGATGACGAGAGCGATCGAGTACGAGTAGGAGACGCCCCGCGCTATCAACTCTTCGAGAGTCAGGCGGCGCTCGCTCAGGCGCGGCAGGCTCTGGAAGATGCGACAGCCGATCGCGATGAAGCGATATCCGATCTCCAATTTACGCTTGATTTTGCCGTCGCTCCGGGTCTGCAGCTTGCGGATATACTCTCGCCCCTTGCCCTGACCGGCGATCTGACATCCTTCGCGTCGCGGGCCCTGGTGAGTCGTCCCGAGGTGCTAGCAGCCGGCGCCAACGTTGCAGCAGCGCGCGCGCTGCTAACAGCAGCGCGCGCGCAATACCTACCCACGATTGCCGCAACCGCTCAAACGTACAACGGCCACTCGAACCCGCAACTAGGAGCGAGCGGATATCAAGTCGGGGTCACCGCGGCGTTGCCCGTAATCGATAGCGGCAGCCGCTCCGCGGCCGTTCACGAGGCCGACGCCGGCGTTCGCCGCGCGCAAGCCGCGCTCGAACAAGCACAACTATCAGCCCAGCGCGACGTTGCCAACGCCTGGCGCGAATATCAGGCCGCACAACACAATCTTGAAACCGCTCACGTTCAGGCGATCAGCGCATCCGAGGAGTTACGGATTTCGCTGCTGCGTGAACGCGGCGGCAAGGGAATCGCGCTCGAGACACTTTCGGCGCTCTCCGACGACGCCGTTGCTCGCGAGAACACCCTGCGAGCCACGGCGCGTCTCAATGACGCTATAGCGGCCGTCCACCGCGCCGCCGGCGATGCCACCATTTAAGTACCGGTAACGCTAGTAAAGGAACACCCATGAAATCGATCGCCTTTCTGATCGCCACTCTCCTCGTCGTCGCGGGATGTACGTCCAAGTCTCAGTCTTCATCGGCAACCACCGCGATGGGCGCAAGCGATCTCGCCGTCAGCATCGCATTTGTTCCAGATCCGCCACAAAAGGGACTCGACAAACTGACCATCACCATCAAAGACTCAGCCGGAAATCCGGTGGCGGGCGCGGCCGTCACGCTCGACACGTCGATGCCTACAATGTCGATGGCTGGACCATCGCCGGTGGCTCACGACAACGGCGATGGCACCTACTCTGCAAATCTCAATGCCCAGTACGCGACCACCTGGCAGTTCGTCGTTTCTGCGAAGAGCGGCGATAAGACAGGCAGATTACAAGTTCGCGAAGATGTAAAGTGATGTCGTCAAGATGTAACGTGAGACAGATAGCTCGTTCGAAACGGGGCGCGGGCGTCGTCCGTCCGGTCCTGCTTCTCGCCGTCCGAACGCAGCCGAATGCGCGGCGTCCTCACGCTGTCGCTTTGACGACCAAACCACGAGGTATGTGAAGATGCTTCTCGACGGCGTGATGCTACTGTGGTTCATCCTGGTGGGCCTGTCCCTGCTCTTTGTGGTGATCGACATCCGGTCGACGCCCGAATCGCCGGTTTTAAAATGGGGCTTCGTTCTCATAACGGCGTACACGGGGCCATTCGGAGCATTTCTTTACGTGCTCGGATGTCGCGAACCGCTCCCCGGGATGCACAAGGCGTATACCGCCGAACGTTGGCGGCAAGTATTTGGCTCGACGATGCATTGCGTCGCGGGTGATGGCGTCGGTATTCTCGCCGGTGCGGTCATCGAGTCTTACTTGTCGCTCTCCCAGCCGATGGGAATTGCGCTCGAGTACGTTCTAGGTTTCGGTTTCGGATGGACGATCTTCCAAGCACTCTTCATGCGCAGCATATTCGGGGGATCGTATCGCAAATCGCTGCGTAAGACGTTCCTCGCCGAGTTTTTCTCAATGAACATTCTGATGGCGGCGATGTTACCGGTTGCAGCGTACGGCCGACTCGCCGTTGGGACGGCCCTGATGCCGCGCATGCCCGAGTTTTGGTTCGTTATGAGTATGGCGCTGCTGGTGGGCTTTATCGCAGCTTACCCGATGAATTGGTGGCTCGTAGCGCGCGGTCTTAAACACGGCATGATGACCGTGCGGCCTGGTACACCAACTATGCCGATGTCGGAATCGACGCCTATGCCGATGTCAATGAAGACGGCGGCACCGGGCGAGCATGCCGATGGCCCACAGGTCACCGGCAACGCGCTCTTGCGCATGACGCTGTTGTCTGTGTTTGTACTTGCGATCGGGGTGGGCCTAGCGCTATTCCTCAGTAAAGGTTAGCGACGGTCATCAGTCGCCCGAAGCTCCGCCTGCAAATGGGAGAAGCTCGTATGCGCCTTGCGTAACAATCTGTTGTCCAAGTGCAAGACCGCTTCCGGCAATTGCAACACGCTTGGCGGTCTGAAGACGTATCTGGACGGGAACGCGAGCATAGCGCCCACCCCCCTTTGCGATATAGACGACGGTCTCACCGGTCTCGGGATCTTTCACGACGGCGGTTTCCGGGACGACGAATGCCGCCGCGAGTTCGCTGACGACGATCGAGGCTTTTGCTGCGGCGCCTATGGTAAAGGCTCCATGCTCAGGACGAATGCGCACGGTCATCGTCCCGGTCTGCACACCGAGCGCAGGGCTGACCGCGACCACCGTTGCCGGAATGCGCGCTACCGACCCGTCGATCGCGATCATCGCCGGGGCCCCCGTGCGTACAAGCACCGCCTGATCCTGACTGATCTGGACCTCGATCGCGGTGTGAGCGGGATTGACCATCGCGAGCACCGGCGTCGTCGGATCAGCCGATTCTCCGGGATTCTTGAGGCGCTGCGTAATGACGCCGTCGAACGGTGCGACGATATTGAGGAGTGAGGCTCTCGTACCGGCTGCCGCGCGCGCCGCTTGTGCCTGTTGCACGGCAGCGCTCGCGATCGCAACGTCTTGCGGTCGCGGTCCGGCTTGGAGAATCGAACCCTGCTGCTCGGCGATGCGCGCATCGGCGAGGGCGCTCTGGTAATCGGCGTCGGCCTGCTGTAGGTCGCGCAGCGAGGAAATACCGACGTGCGCAAGAGCCCTCTGCCGATCAAGCTCCGCCTGTGCCGACCGTAGCTTTGCTCGTGCCGCGTCTACTGAGGCGGTATTCTGTGCGAACTCTTGCGGGCGAGCGCGAGCTTCGGCCTTTGTGAGGCTTGCTTGCGCAGCGGCAACATCCGCATCGGCTTGGACGATGGCGCTCGACGCCGTTCGGCTATCGAGCGAGGCGAGGACCTCGCCCCGAGCGACACGGTCCCCAACGTTGACGTTGACGGTGGCGATTTGTCCATCAGTCGGAAAGGCGAGCGCGGCCTGCCCTCCCGCGTCGGCAACAACCGACCCGTTAACGTCGATGGTTCCGCGCAACGACTCGCGCCGCAACCGCTGCGTCTTGACGGCCACTGCGGGTTGCGTAACGATGCCGGGCGAGGCGCTGGGCGCGGTGTCGCCCGGGGACGACGTTGCGCCGCATCCGGCCAAAGCAATAAGCGCGACGAGTGCATAGAGGGGCTTCACGGTGATACGGGTTCTCCTACAATGAGATGCAAGCGCGCAATGGAGGCACCCAGATCGGCCGACGCCTGCGTCACTTCCGACTGGGCTAAGGCGACCTCGTTTCTCGCAGTTACGACATCGAGAATACCAAGCGCACCTCGATCGTAGCCGAACTGGGCAAGGCGTAGTGCTTCTTGCGCCCCCGTGAGCGACTCGCGCGAGAATGTCAACCGCGCCTGGGCGCTCTCGATCTCCGCAATATCCGTCTCGATTTCGCCACGAAGTGCCAAATCGCGACCTTGAAGCTGCGCACGCGCTTGCGCTTGGCGCGCGCGCGCTTCAGCGTCCGCTCCCCGGATGGTGCCGTAGTCGAAGAGTGGCAGCGAAAGCGTTATAGCGGTCGTCGGTCCGCGCGATATGACGCCGCCGCTCACGAGTGCGCGTTGAAAGAGATAGCCGGCCGATAGGCCCAGACTCGGTGCCCGTTGCAAGAGTGCGGCGCGTTGTTGCGCAATCGCTTGACGAATACCGGCACGGAATTCGGCAAGCTGCGGATCGATTCGTTGCGCCTTCGCGTAGAGCGCCTCGAGGTGGGTCGTCGTGGACTGCGGCAGCGCGAGCGTGACCGAATTCGTGACGTCGTCTGAGCGACCGATCAGCACATCAAGAGCGATGTCCGCAGTTTGCTCCTGGGCCTGTGCTCGCAGGAGGTCGGTCTGTGCTCTGCGCCGTTCGACTTGAGCGCGAAGAACTTCGAAGCTCCCAACGGCGCCAACCTTTGAGCGAAGCGCGGCGCTTCGTTCGAAGGTCGAGGCATTCTGCACGCTTGTGACGGCTGCCATGACAACCGCTTGTGCGGAGGCGAGACCGTAGTAGGCAGCCACGACGCGCCGGTCGATATCCAACCGTACGCCGGCGAGCTGCGCTTGGGCGACTTCGACGGCCGCAGCAGCAGCGCTGCGTTGCGCGCCCGTCGTTAGCGAGAGTTGCTGCGAGAGTCCGGCGTTGAATATTTGCAACGGCCCGAGGCCAAGCGGGACGTCTTGTGTCGCCGCCTTCGTCGCATCGGCCTGGAGCGGTGTCGGGGCGGTTTGGGTCAATCGCGCTCGCGCAATGTCGACGTCACTGCGCGCCGCAGCGATGTCTGGATTTCGCGCGTCGGCTTGCACCAGAGCCTCTGAGATCGTCAATGGAGCGACGGGATCAGCCACCGCCGGAGCAACTGTAGCGATGGCGACCAGCATAGCAAGAAGTAGACGGCTCACGTGGGTGCACCTTCGCCGAACGTACCGCGCTCGTCGTTAGTATGCTGATCATCGAGCAAGTCGAAGCGCGATTTCCCCTTTATCGAGGCGTAGAACGCCGGCATGAGCAACAGGGTGAAAAATGTCGAGAAGAGCAAGCCGCCGATGGTCGCAACGGCAAGCGGCTTTTGCATCTCGCTTCCGGCTCCAAGTCCGAGCGCTAACGGAACAACGCCGAGCATCGACGTCAAGGTGGTCATGATGATCGGGCGCATCCGCATGCGGCCGGCTTGGACCATCTGTTCCTCTACGCTTAAGCCCTGGCGGCGCAGTTTGTCGACCTCATCGAAAAGCAGGATCCCGTTCTTGACCACGCCGCCAACAAGCAGAATGAGCCCCATGAACGACGAGACGTTAAGTGGAATGCGCGTGACCCAAAGCGCGATAACGACCCCGAAGAGGGAGAGCGGCACGGAGGAGATGATGACGATCGGGATCCGATAGTTGCGGAACTCGAAGATCATGGTCACGAAGACCAAGAGGATCGCGACACCGATCGCGACCGCGAACTCTCGGAACGACTGCTGCTGCAGGGCGTAGCGGCCGCCGTAAACGATGTCGTACCCTGGCGGCAGTTTAAGGTCCGAGAGCGCCTTCTGGACGTCGCCGATGGCGCTTCCTAGGTCGCGTCCGCTCACGTTGGCCGTGACGCGCACGAGCGGACGCAAGTTCTCCTCGTTGAGTTCGGTCGAGGGACCGGCTTGAATCACATTTGCAAGCGATCCAAGCGAGTAGGTGTTGCCGTTGGGAGCGACGATCGGCATCATCGCAAGCGCACTGGCGGTCTGATTCCAGGGCACATCGTAGCGCACTCGAACCGGAATTTGCACCGGCAGTTGCGGGATCGTTGCGACGATCCGCCCATTGAGGCCGGCTTGAGCGGCATCGGCGAAGGTCTCGGTCGAGAAGCCCGCGCGACTCCCTTGATAGGGATGCAACTGCACGAGCGTGTTCGGGTTAGAATAGACGATCCCATTGAAATCGTCGACGATGCCCGGCACTTTTTGGATGCGCGTGTCGACCGTTTGCGCGAGGCGCATGAGCTCGCTCTGATCGTTCCCGAAGATCTTGATCTCGACGGTTGCGGGCGCGTTGGAGAGATCGTTGAGAAGGTCTTGCAGAATCTGCGTGATGGTGAACTTCACAATCGGAACCGCGGCGCTAATCTTCGTGCGAAGGTCGTCGAAGATCGAATCCACGCCTTGCTTGTCCTTACGCTTATCGCGTTGTAGCATGGTCGCACGAATGTTCCCGACGTTTTGGGGCGCGGGGAAAAACCCTGAAGGATCCAGGCCGGTGAGGGCGCCGTATCCGACGATGTTGGGGTTACGTGCGATGACACCCTCGACTTGGCCGAGGGCGCGATCGGTTTCCTCAAGCGAGGTCCCCGGCGGCATCGTGAAGTTGAGTTCAAAGGCGCCTTCGTCCATGTTCGGCATGAAGTCGGTTCCGAGGCCTCGCGCGACGAGTAGTGTGACGAGGACGACTGCAGCCGTAATCCCGTAGGCCGCCTTGCGGTGATGCAGCATCCAGCGCAACGCCGGCTCGTACACGGAGAGCAGCCAGTCCATGAGACGCGCCCCGGAGAAGCGTCCTGGCGTCGCTACGTGTGTCGCAGGCTTGAGAAAATAGGCCGAGAGTAGCGGCGTGACGTAAAGCGCAAAGAAGAGCGAGAGCGAAAGCGCAATCGTCAGCGTGATCGAAAGGGCGATGAAGAACGCGCCGGTCACTCCCGAGAGCAATGCCATCGGAACGAAGACTACGATGGTGGTCACCGTCGAGCCGATCATCGGCACGGCGATCTCCTCCATAGCCTTGCGCACGGCTGGAACGCGCGCTTCACCCGCCTGCAGGTGTCGCCAGATATTTTCCACGACGAAGATCGCATCGACGATGACCAGGCCGACGCCGATCGCAAGGCCGCCAAGCGTCATAAGGTTGAGGCCCTGCCCCGTCAACTTCATGAAAAAGAATGCGATCGCGATGACGAGCGGAATGACCGTTGCGGCCACAAGTGTGCTACGGATCGAACCGAGGAAAAACCACATCACGAGAATCGCTAGAACAGCGCCGATGATGATCGCGTCACGTAGATTCTTTACGGCATCGTCGACCAGCGTCGCCTGGTTCCAATACGGCTTGATCGTCGTGCCGGGACCGAGCGCGGCGATCTCGCGATCAAGGACCGCGTTCACTTCGTTGTAGATCTGGACGATGTTGCCGCCCGGCTGCGCGTAGACGTTGAGCAGGACCGCATCCTTACCGCCGGCGGAAACGATGGAGGTTTTCGGTTCGAGCGCATCATGAACGACGGCTACGGCTCCCACCGTAATCGGAGTCCCGGCGCGATTGTCGATAACGATATTCGCAATGTCTGCCGGCGTCTTCGGCGCACCGCTCACGAGTACGATCTGCCGTTGGTCGAAGGCGTTGAAGTGCCCGACGGCCGTGACCTGGTTGTTCGAGGCGATCGCGCTTGCAATCGCATCGAGCGGGATCCTCAAGGCAGCCGCCGCGCGGGGATCAACCGAGACCCAATACTCCTTGAAGCGTCCGCCGACCGTCCGCACTCGTGCAATGCCGGGGAGCCCGGTGAGTAGCGGGCGCAGTTGGTATTCGCTGACATTGCGCGTCTCCGTCAAATCCTTGCCCGGAACGTCCACGACAAACCCGAGGACCGGAAAGATGTTCGGGTTGACGATCTGCGCGACAACATCGGTCCCCGGCGGAAGCGCGGCGTTCGTCTGCGATAGCGCCGCGTTGACGCGCTGTAAGTCGAGGTTCACGTCGATGGCCGTATCGAACGTGATCGAGACTTGGGATGACCCTTGAGCGGAGTTCGCCTGGACGAGCTGCGAACCGATGACGGTGGAGACTGCTTGCTCGATCGGCCGGGTGATGTTCTGTTGCACCTGTGAAGGCGTCATCTCGCCGTTTTGCGCGACGATCACGACGCGCGCAAAAGCCACCTTCGGATAGATCGACATCGGAAGCGAGCTAACGGAAGCCAGTCCGAGGACCACGAGCACGCTCAGCGTGAAGAGGATGCCGCGGGCGTGTTGCATCGCGAAGTTTGCGAATCTCATCAGGTATCGGGAAGATACTATGGCCTGTAGTAGTCTGTCAACCAACCCGGGGGTTGCGACCTACGACGCTCTGTCGTATCCTAGCACTGCATGAGCCGTAAACTCTCGTCCTGGAATCCCCATCCTCTCGGGCCGCTCCAGGCGGCCGTTATGGAAGCGCTTTGGGTCCACGGTCCGCTCTCGGCAGTGGAACTCCAGGAGCGGCTAACCGAGCAACAAGACTGGGCCTACACGACGATCCACACGGAACTCTCGCGGCTCCTAAAGAAAAGCTTGGTCGCGAAGCGCGGTCAGAATCGCGAGACGCGCTATGCGACCGCCATGACCCGCGATGAGTATCTGCGGGCAACGGTCCGCCAGACGCTCTCGGATCTCATCGGCGCCCATGGCGCGGCTGCAATTCACGGCTTTGTCGAACTCGTCGCGGACAACGAAGTTGCGATTGAGGAGCTTCGGCGCGCCGTGCGCAAGCGCCCGAAGCGCTAGCGCATGCGAACGGCGCGCGTTCTGTGGCTCCTGATCTTTCTGATCCCGCTCGGCGTCCTCGCCGACCGATTCTGCTACTTCGACTTCGTCGACCCTTTTTATCACGGGTTGATGTACTTGCACGAGGAGCTGCCGATTGTATTTCTCGTTCTCGCGGCGATGGCGGCGGGCGCGGCGATCGTTCGCTACGTCCGGACACAAGGCCAGCTCCATGCGCTTGAGGCACTGCGCTCGACGCCGCCTGCAGAGCTACAGAAAGCATTCGCAAGCGCGGCCGCCGGTCGCGACGAAATAGATATTGTCTACGTCGACGTTGCCACGGCGTTTTGCTTTACGGTGTTCGGCGGACGCGTCGTGATCTCTCGTGGATTTGTCGACCTCCTGGATGGGAACGAGTTGCGGCTGGTTGCCGAGCATGAGACCCTCCATATCCGCCGCGGCGATCCGCTGCGCGCCCTGCTCTGGCATCTGCTTTTTGCGGCCCTTATTGTTCCGGGGTTTGAGCGACTCGAAGATGCGCTCTATGCAGGTCGCGAGCGTGAGGTCGACCGCTTCGCCCGCCATGTCGATCCGCCGGTTTATGACGGGCTCGTCCGGCGGGTTGGGCGAGCGATTTGCGGCGGCACACCAGGGGCGGCATTCCGTTCATTGACGCCGCAAGATCGCGCGAGTACTGTGCGTATGCTCGCGCCGGCGATGATTCCGATAGCGTTACTCGCGTTGTTGATGGTGAGTCACGTCCTGTTCGTGGAAAACTTGCCCTATCTGACATCGCACCACTGTTAGGACCGCGTGGCAACATGAATCGTCAGACTTGGATCCGAGTTACGGCCTCCGCCGGCGCAGCGGCTCTTCTGCCTGCCTGTGCAACGGGCGGCACCCAAGCCAACGCTCCGAGCCTAAGCCCTTCTCCGGCAAAGGACGTCATCGAGATCATTCAAACGAAGTGGGAAGTTCGACCGGGACTAGTCCTTCCAATACGTACCTTCGGAGGGAGCGTTCCCGGCAAGACCCTGCGGTATCGCGCGGGCCAGACCGCAGTGATTCGCGTCGTTAATCATTCGGGCGAGAACCAAGCGATTCACTGGCATGGCCTCATCGTGCCCGACACCGTCGACGGAACGCCGGATCTGGGCACGCCACCGGTCGAAGTAAACGCGTCTCGCGACTACCGCTTCGTCGTCCAACCTGCGGGTTCGCGCTGGTACCACTCACACATGGGCGAGGGGCTCTTTAGCGGCATGTATGGCGCGCTCATCGTCGAGGACCCGCTCGAACACCGCGATTACGATCGTGAGGTCGTCTTGATGCTCGGGGCGTTTGGACCACAGATTCCCACACAGGCCTCAATGGCCGACGACTATCCGCTGGGATCACCGCGTCTCGCGACACCGGTCATGTCGGGCAACGGCACGATGATGGCGGGGATGTCGAACAAGAAGACGTCGATGTCCGGGTCGATGGGCATGGATTCGATGATGGGTGCCAATATGGGTATGCGGGACGCCCGCTTTTCCGCCTTTGGTATCAACGGCAAGGCCCTTGGCGCCGGCGAACCGCTACGCGTCAAGCGTGGTGAGCGTATTCGCTTACGCATCTACAACGCGAGTCCCACGAAGACGTTTCGCTTGGCGCTTCCAGGACATCGTTTTGAGGTGACTCACCTCGACGGCTACCTCGTACCGCATCGTCGCTCCACCGATGCACTTGAACTCGGCGTCGCCGAACGCATCGATGCGATCATTACGATGGACGAACCCGGCGTATGGATTCTGGGGAGCACCGTTGCGGCCGAACGTAATGACGGCCTTGGGATCGTGATCGCCTATGATGGCGCCCGGGGAAAGCCCGAGTGGCGCGATACTGCGCGCGACGTTTTTCGTTATACAGATTTTGGACGCGAAGCGACAGCGGTATCGACGGCTGAGCAAACGGATCTGATTTTGCGGAAGTCATCGGCGTCGCGGGACGCATGGAGCATCAATGGAAAGCTCTACCCGCACACCGATGACCTACTCGTTTCCGAAGGCCGCGCATACCGCGTCAGATTCGAGAACCACTCGATGATGGAACATCCGATGCACCTCCATGGCCACGGCTTCGAACTCCTCTCGGTCGACGGGGTCGCCACCGCCGGCATCATCAAGGATACCGTCACAGTTCGACCGATGGGCGGCGTCATCGAGGTCCTAGTGCGCGCCGACAATCCGTATCGCGGACGCTTTTTGCTTCATTGTCACAACGAGCAGCACATGGCGGGTGGGATGGCTACCGTCGTGCGATACGTGTAAGGCCCGCCAACGGTGTATACAGCCAACTGCTCTCGAACTGGTGCAAGCAACGCGCAGGTAGGCCGCCCAAGTGCGGTCGTCCATCGAACGCGCGTCCTAGCCGTCGAGCAGCATCTTCACACAGCTCGCGGCTTTCGTGCGATCACGCCATTGTAGACCCACGCCGCCACGCCACCGGCGATAGCGCCGCCAATGAAGCCACAGAGCAGCGCGTAGACAAAGAACCCGCCGCCGCCGCC
>CAJDXE010000014.1_pt1 | contig 38734 bp, 37 predicted proteins | sample 7391781 | NCBI WGS metagenome assembly CAJDXE01 (sample SAMEA7055730, study PRJEB34461) | soil metagenome | biome: terrestrial ecosystem; feature: Peninsula; material: soil | place: Antarctica | collected 2016
TGGCCGCATTTCGTCGATAGCCTCTCCTGGATGTCGCTCAAGTTCACCGACGCAAACGGTAGCGCGCTTGCGTTGCAACTTCTGCTCGTCGGCGGGCTCGTCGGCGCGATCGCTTCATGGATATCGGTCGGACGCTACCTCCGAACGTAGCCTGCGAGACGCGGCTCGATGCGCTCCTCGCACTGCTCACCGACGGTATCGCCGTTCTTGACGGCGACGGTATGATCGCACGCTGGAACGATGCGGCGGCGGCGATCAGCGGGATATCCGCCTCGCACGCACTCGGTGCAAACCTCGCAACCTTGGTGACCGCCGGCCTTGCCTCACTCGATGGGCTTGCGCATGACGGAACTAAGCACGCCGCGTTATGGACGTTTGCACCGCAGCATCGACCGGTCCGTGCAGTTCTCTCCGGGCTTCGCGACGGTAGCGGATGGGTTGTCTCCTTCGCGCCCCAACGGCATTACGACGAGATCGAACAACTCAAGAACGAACTCGTCGGTTCGATCTCGCACGAACTGAAGACGCCGCTCGCGACGATCAGGGCGTACGTCGAGACGATGCGTAACCGCCGACTCACGCCGGAGGAGACGCACGATTACCTCGATACCGTCGACGAACAGGCGCATCGTTTAGGGCGCGCTATCGATGATCTCTTGCTCGTCTCGCGGGTCGAGGCGGGGCAACTCCTCAAGCGACGCGAGACCGTCGCTCTCGATACGGTGATCGATGCGGCGCTCGACGCGATCGGCTTCGACCACGTCGAACATCCGCTCCATCGCGAGACCGGCGGCGTTAGCATCTCCGGCGATCCCGAACTCCTCCGCGACGCCTTCGCCCACGTGCTCCACAACGCAGCAAAGTTCTCCGGATCCGGTGCGCGCGTCGAAGTCCATGCGAAACTTCACGATGGACACTGCATCGTCGCGATTAGCGATGCCGGCGACGGTATCGCCGGCGAACATATCCCGTACATCTTCGATCGCTTCTATCGCGTCGACCGCGGTTTAGATGCGCCACGCGACGGCAGCGGGCTTGGGCTCTTTATCGCAAGCGCGCTCGTGCGCGCACACGGCGGTACGATCAACGTGCGATCACAGCCGGGTAGCGGAAGCACCTTTACGCTCGCGCTTCCGGTGCGAACATGAGAGAGACGATAACTCAGAAGCGGCGTGTGCTTGTCGTCGATGATGACAAGAACCTGCGCAAGATCATTGCTACCAACCTCGAGCTGGGCGGATTCGACGTCGTCACTGCCGCCTCGGGCGGCGAGGCGGTCGAACTGCTCGATGCGCAGACACCCGTCGATCTCGTCCTGCTCGATGTCATGATGCCGTACATGGACGGCTATGAGGTCGCGAAGTACATCCGCGCGCACGGCAACCCCGCCGTCTCGCACGTACCGATCATTATGGTTACCGCTAAAGGTGAGACCGAGGACAAACTACGCGGCTTCGAAGCCGGCGCCGACGACTATATCACCAAGCCATTCGGCTCACAGGAGTTGCTCGCACGGGTTCGTGCCAAGATCCGGCGCGTCGAGACCGATTCCTCGCTCTCTCCGCTAACGCGTCTGCCCGGTAACCTCGCCATCGAAGCGGAGCTGCGCGCGCGCATCGCCATCAACACACCGTTCGCAGTGCTCTATCTCGATCTCGATTCGTTCAAAGCATTTAACGACGTCTACGGCTTCGTCCACGGCGACGAGGCCATCCAACTCGTTGCCGGCATTGCATCCGATGTCGTACGGCGTCGCGGGACCTCTAGCGATTTTGTCGGTCATATCGGTGGCGACGATTTCATCATTGCCACCCTACCGGATCGCGCCGAAGAGATCTCGCGCGAGATCATTGACTCGTTCGATCGCGAGATCCGCCCACTCTACAAAGACCAAGACCTGCGTCAAGGCTATATAGAAACGCGCGATCGACGTGGCGCGCTCAACCGTTTCCCGATCATGACGCTTTCGATCGCGATCATCAGTAACGAAGAGCGTGCGTTCGAAAGCTACGCACAGATCGGTGAAGCTGCTGCAGAACTCAAACGTTATGCGAAGTCGATCGGCGGATCGGTCTTCGTAAAGGATAAACGCCGGACTTGAAACGCCTCATCGCCATCGTGCTCCTGATCGCCCTGGGCGTTCCATCGTTTGCCGACGCACGACCCGCAAAGCCATCCCTCCACGACAAGATTCTCGCCGAGCGCGCGCGTGCGGATATGTTGCGCCATCAACTGCACGAAAAGCGGATGGAACTCAACGCTGCGACCGACAAGGTATACAACGCGCAGTCGCAGCTCGATCAGACCAATCATGCGATCCGGATCGTCAGCAATCAACTCGATGATCTTAATGCCGGTGCGCGTATCACGCAGGCGCGCCTCGATCGCAATACGCTCGCCTTGCACGCGGCCCAGCGCTCGCTCAAGCTCCACAATGATCTGCTCAAAGCCCGCCTCGTCTCGATCTACGAGAACGGCAACCTGCAATATCTCAACGTCTTGCTGACGGCGCGTTCGTTTTCCGAGTTTGTCGAGCGCTGGGAGGACCTGCGTCTGCTTATCGCCTCCAACCAGCGTGCGGTCAAAGCACGTAAGAGCGCCGAGAAAAAGGTTGCGACGGTACAAGCGGCGCTACAACAGGCACAGATTGAGCTCGCACAACAACAACTCGAGCAAAATCACGCACGTTTCCGGCTCTCCGCCCTCGCCGACGAGCGCGCGAACCTCGTCTATATGGCCGCACAACAACGGCACGGCGTTGCAACGCAAGTCGCGACGATCGAGAATCTGACCGCCGGCGAAGAAGCCCGTCTCGAAGAACTGATCCGCGAGCGACAAGCGGAACTCGACGCGGCTCGTAACGCCGCTCGCAAGGCCGCCGGGATCGCCGGCGTCATCCCTCCACCGGTCGAGGGCGCGCCAAGGTCGCTGATGTGGCCGGTCTCGGGACCGATCACATCACCGTTCGGGTTGCGCCGTAATCCGTTTGGTGGTGCGCCGGACTTCCATCCCGGCATCGACATCGGCGTCAACATCGGTACTACCGTCGTTGCGGCGGCGAGCGGTACCGTTATTATGGCACAGTGGTACGGGGGCTACGGCAACTACGTCTTGATCGATCACGGTGGCGGCATCTCAACCGGCTACGGCCACCTCTCCGCGTTCTATGTCTCGGTCGGCCAGCGGGTCCAACGGGGACAAGCGATTGCCGCCTCGGGGAATACCGGCGCATCGACCGGGCCGCACGTCCATTTCGAGGTGCGCAAAAATGGCAAGCCGATCGACCCATCTCCCTTCCTCCATTAAGATTTCCGCGGTAGTATAGGGGACCGGAACTTCGTTCCGGTTTCTTGGGTATCAGGGGACGATGACTTCGACCGTTCGCGTGCTTATTGCCGCCCTCGTCATAACCGTCGCCGCCGCCGGCGGCACGTTCGCTCTCGGGCTGAAAGCCAGCGCGGGGGCTGACGCGTTCGCAAACGGGCCGCAAGTCGGCACGTCCAGCGGAACGCAACTGGTCTCGACCGCGTTCAAGCAGGTCGAGCGCGTCTATTACAAGCCGTTTAGCGCGCAGCTGTTACTCAACGGTGAGCGGAAATCGTTGATCGCCGCGCTCACCAAGGCGCATGTCGCCGGTGTAACCTTACCGCAGTACTCCATCGCCGGCGATAACACTACCGGCGACGGGAGCGTCGCCGCCGGCATGCTTGCCACGGCGCAGAAACGGTTCGCGGTGAAGGTCGGCGCAAACGGCGATCGCACGCTTACCGAGGCAGCCCTCTCCGGTATCCTGAACGCGAACGGTGATCCGTACACGGTCTACCTCACGCCGCGTGAGATCCAAAGCCTCAACGAACAACTCGACGGAGGCGACTTCGGCGGTGTCGGTGTCTACATCGAGCAGTTGCGCGACGGTCGCATCGTGCTGCTACCGATCGAAGATCTCCCCGCATATCACGCCGGCATGAAGGCGCCCGAGATCCTGACGGCGGTCGACGGAAAGTCCGTAAAAGGCATTACCATCGACACGGTACAGGGGTTAATTCGCGGCCCGGTCGGCAGTGTCGTACGCCTTGCAACCTATCCATACTCCAAGCCCTCTGCAAAGAAGACGTTCGCGATCGCGCGTCAGACGATTCTCGTTCCGACCGTGCACGCCAAGCGCGAAAACAACATCGAGTATATCCGCCTCTCCGATTTCGGCCAAACATCAGCCGCGGAGATCAAGAAGGCGTTGCTCGACGGGCGCGCCCACAACGTCAAGGGCTATATCCTTGATCTGCGCGACAACGGCGGTGGTTTGGTTACCGCAGCCGTCGATATCTCGAGCTACTTTATCAAATCCGGCACCATCGTCTCGACGATCGATCGCAACGGTTCGCGTAACGACGAGACGGCGAACGGAACCGCCATCGCCGGCCTCGGACCGCTCGTGATTTTGGTTAACAAGTACACGGCATCGGCATCCGAGATCACCTCAGGCGCACTGCAAGATTATCATCTCGCCACCTTAATCGGCACCAAGACATTCGGCAAAGGTATCGTCCAGAGCATCTACCCGATGCAAGACGGGGGCGCGCTGAAGATCACGACGCAACGCTACGTCACGCCGATGGGGCGCGACATTCAACACCGCGGCATCCAACCGGATATTCTCGTGCCACAAGATGCCGATGATCCACGCCTGATCGACTCGCCGGCGGACAAGCAGTTACAAGCCGCCAAGGCACGTTTAGCCCAGCTCGCACGTTAGGATAGCATGTACAAGCGCCCGATCTCCATCGCCCTCGCGGCAGCCCTCGCCTTCGCAATGCTTCAGGTTCCGGCGGCGTCAACCGCCGCTGGAATTGCTCCGCTCGACGCCTCCGAAGTCGCGATTGCGTACGGACACCTGACGCAGGACTATTATAAGAAGACCGACCCGCAGGCGATCCTCAACGGGGCCCACGACACCTTGCTCCTGATGATGGCCAAGGCCGGGGTGAAGGTCCCGAAACTTGCTCCACTACGCGCGACGACCAACGCGGAGACGAACATACGTATCGTCACGCGTGCGATCGAAGCGGCGGCCAAACAGTCCGGTTCGAAAGTCTCATCGCACTTGCTCACCTACGCGGCGATGGCGGGCATGCTCAACTCGGTGCACGACCGTTATACGGTCTTTCTCGATCCGCAAGAATATGCTGCGCTCAACGGCGACCTATCGGGGAGTGATTTCGGCGGAACCGGAATCGTGATCGGTCACGACGACGCGACCGGAATGGTCGACGTCACGAACGTCATTCCCGACGGACCGGCCGACAAGGCGGGTGTACAGCAGGATGACCTCATCGTTAGCATCGACGGTGTGCCGACGAAAACACTCGCGTTCGACAAAGTTAGCAGTCATCTACGCGGTAAAGAAGGCACGAGGGTCGTGGTGCAGATCCAGCGTAATGGCGTCGCCATCGCGCCGATCACGATCACGCGCGCGAAGATCCATCAAGTCAGCGTCTTTGAGCGCATGTTGCCGGACAAGATCGGCTATCTTCAGGTCACCGTCTTCGGAAGCCAGACGGGTAGCGAGATTACGGCCGCACTCGATCGTCTGCAACGCGACGGCGCGCGCGCGCTCATTATGGATCTGCGCGAGAACGGTGGCGGCTACCTCACGGCGGCCATTAAGGTAAGCTCCAAGTTCATTCCCTCCGGTCCGATCGTCTCGGTCGAAGAGAAGGCCTCGAACATTACGACATACGAAGCCGACGATACCGCGATTCCACCGTTGCCACTGGTCGTTCTCGTTAACGGTCATACGGCTTCTGCATCAGAGATTACCTCCGGCGCAATTCAGGACGACGGCGCGGGCACACTGATCGGTTCCAAGACGTTCGGCAAAGGTGTGGTACAGAATGTCTGGCCGCTGCCCGACGGTTCTGCCGTCAAGGTGACGATCGCGCGCTATCTGACGCCGCACAATCGCGACATCAATCATAAAGGCATCACCCCCGATATCCTCGTCACCGAGTTGCCGAAGTCGATTCAGGGCGATCCGAAAAAAGACGCCCAGCTTGCCCGCGCGATCATTTTTCTCAACGATCGCTTGGCCAAACTGAGCGCCAATGTTCCCGTCGCCCCCGACACTGCGGGAGCAACGAAGTAGTCTAGGCTACTATTTCGCTTTTTTTGCGAGCGCCGCTTTCGCGGGAGCCGGTTTCTTGGCGGGTGTTGCCTTCTTTACGGGCGCAGCCTTTTTCACGGGTGCAGCCTTTTTCACGCTGCCTCGACTACGCGGCTCCGCCGCTACGCTCGGGATGACAGAGGCGACGACCTTGCGCTTCAACGTCGAGACTGGCTTCGGCGAGGCGACGATGTCGTCGGCCGGCGGAAGTGCCTTGATCGTCTTTGCTGCGAGTTCGACCGGTGCGCCGGCGACCGGCGTGCCGATACGACGACGCGCGGGCTTGGTCGGCTTGGCCGTCTCCTTCGGCGCTTTGAGCGACGGAGGCGGTGCGTCTACCGCCGGCGGATGCGCACGACGCAGGGTCGCAAGCGTCCGTGAGGGTTCACGCGGGGCGACACGTCCGGTCGGTTCGGCATCGCCATCGGCTCCGACGCGGAAGATGTGACGATCCGGAACGGCCGGGTTAGCCGGCGGCGTACCTTCGCCGCCTTCGGTTGCGGCACGTCCCTCGCCACCACGACCGCGACCACCGCGTCCGCGACGGCGGCGACGACGACGACGAACTTCGCCTTCACCGGCGACCGCAGGTTGCGCGGCTTCATCTTCATCCTGTTCGTCTTCTTCGTCGTGAGCAGCGGCAGCAGCCGGTGGCTGCGGCGCGCGCTGTTGACGCTGTTGTTGCAACGGCTGCTGGCCGTCCGCTACACCGTTGCCGGTGCCGCGACCGCGTCCACCGCGTCCGCGACGACGCCGACGACGGCGGGGCTCGCCGTTTTCGTCAACGCCTTCACCCTCTTCGGCATGATGCGCTGCGCCTTCGCTAATCACGATCGCGTCGGCGGTATGTTCGCCCTTCGCTTCGGCGATGAGCGCCTTGTCGAACGCTTCTTCTTCCTCGGAGATCGCGGTGATACCGATGGGAGGATGGGCGGTCGCAAACTCCGACGCTTCCTTCGCGAGTTCGCGAAGTTGCGCCGCAGATTCGGCCGCGGTGAGCGGCGCTTTACGCCCGCCACGACGGCGCTTACGGCCCTTCCCGGCCGCGCCCTTCTCCGCCGGTACGCCTGCGGTCAGCATCTCTGCCAACACGTAGTCGTCGGCATCGTCGACGTCGATGATCTTGATGCGAGCGGTGCCGCCCGCATTGTTCGCGGCGTTTTCAACTTCCACGACATGCCCCGCAACGACCGCTGCGGCGGAGGTTGCCGTCGGCAAACGGCCCGGAAGCAGCTCGACGGTATGCTCGTCGCCGACGCGGACGACTTCGCCGACGTTCTCGGCAAACTTCGCTACGCTCTCGACGCGCGAACGCTCCGGATGAAGCATCGGATCGACGCGTATGTGAATCGCGCATGACAGCTCTTTGGAGAGCGCCTCGGTCTCGTCTTCGTACCAGAAGTCCAACTGTGCGGCAACCGTCGGGGCTGCGTGCACGACGACCGGCTGGCCGGCCTTCGCCGCTTCGCGGACGCCACGCAGGGTGTCGATTGCAACGGACTGCGAAGAGAGCACGGTGCCGAGGCCACTGCAGGTCGGGCACGATCCGCGCAACTGTGCGCCGAGATCCTTGCCGATACGCTTGCGCGTAAACTCGAGTAGCCCGAGATTCGAGAACGACTGAATCGTCGAACGCGTACGGTCTTTCTTGAGACCGTCTTCGAGAATTTTGATAACTTTGTTGCGCGCCGTCTCGGTCGACATGTCGATGAAGTCGACGACGATGATACCGCCGATATCGCGCAGGCGAACTTGGCGTGCGACTTCCGCGGCCGCTTCGATGTTCGTCTTGACGATCGTATCTTCGAGGTTCTTACCACCGGTGAATTTGCCGGAGTTGACGTCGATGACGGTCAACGCTTCGGTGTTCTCGATAACGATCGAACCACCCGAGGGCAGTTTGACCGTTGCCTTCATCAGCTTGGCAAGATCTTCGTTGACGTGATAGTCGTCGAAGAGGGTGTTGCCGCCCTTGTAATACTCGACGCGGTCGAGATATTGCGGGCCGAGCAACTGGAGGAACGTGCGTACTTTGTTGTACTCTTCCTCGTTGTCGATCAGGACCTTATCGACGTCGGCGGTGACGAAGTCGCGCGCCGCTTTGTAGACGAGGTTCATGTCTTTGTGCAGCAGCGACGGGGAGGCCGCGCGCTTGTATGTTTCGAGAATGCCGTGCCACATGCGGATCAACACGCCGAGGTCGGCGATCAACTCCGCTTCGCTGACGCCGGCCGCCGCGGTGCGCACGACGGTCGCCATGCCTTCCGGACGGATGCGCTTCATGACGTTCTTCAAACGGTCGCGTTCGGTGGCGGACTCGACTTTGCGCGAGACACCGGAGAAGCGGCCGTTAGGCATCAGGATCAGGTAGCGACCGGGCAACGAGACGTTCGTCGAGATGCGCGCGCCCTTGAGGCCGCGCGGCTCCTTGACGATCTGAACGAGGATGTCGTCGCCCCGCTTCGCTTTATCGGAGATCGTAAAGCCGCTACGGCCCTGCGTGATCTCGACGTCGCCGATGTTAAGCGGCTGTTTGCTGATATCGTCGACGTACAGGAATGCGTTGCGCCCCAGGCCGATGTCGACAAACGCCGCACCCATGCCGGGTAGGACGTTCTGGACTTTGCCCTTGTAGATCGAGCCGATGACCTTTTCTTCGCGCTCGATGTAGAGTTCGGCTAACGAGCCGTCTTCAAGTATGGCGACCCGGTTTTCCCAAGGGTCGCTCGAGATGAGAATCTCGGTTGACAAGTAGTTTGTAACTTTCTAGAGCGCGAGCACGGCGGCGGTCGGCGTGGGAGCCTCGCTATCGCTTCTATTCGAGCGGGCGCGTCTCGCGACACACCAGCGCACTCGTTGTAAACCTATTTGCGGCGCCTTGGGGATCCTAGACTCCTCAGAGGAGATCGACTCAGGCGGCCAGGGCAGAAGTTCGGGTCGGGGAGGTGCGGACCTCTATTGTGGGATCGCCCGCTTGCTCGCCTCCCGGACGGCCCGTCCGAACGGGTCCGGGTAGGGAGGGGTGAAGCAGCGGTAGATTTCGGCATTCTTACGGCGGCTCCCAAGATCGATGGTAAAGCCGTCGAGGTGCCCGAAGGCTCCCGCCCAGTCCATCGAGTCGAGCTCAAACTGGAAGGCGTTGCGGATATCGAGGTGGCGCAGGCCGGCCCGGGCCAGCGGCGCGAGGCTGCGCACGTGCTGAGCGCCCTGGAGATACAGATGGGTTAGCCGGGTCTCCATGACCCAGTCCACATCGCCGACGGTGCGAACTTCGGTCAGACGCAAGATGCGCAGACCGGTGGCCTTCGTGAGAGCCTCGGGATGCGCGAGGGTGATGCCCGCGAGATCGAGCGCTGCGACCCCGGTCAGGTCCAGCTCGCGTGCATCGATCACATCGGTGCGTCTACCGATGATCGTGCGCAACTGCGAGTTCGCGGCCGGTTCGAGGATAACGCCGTCGCGCGCGACGATGCGCGGCCGCACCCATGCCTCGCCGTCGAGTAGCGAGCGGGCGCGATCAGCGAAGGTCTCGGGCCCGTCGACGAAACGCGACTCCGGCTTCGGCCATGCAGATCGATCGAATGCATGCTCGTGGGCCATCACCGGCCAACGATGCAAGACCAGCGCACGATCGTGCACGCGCGCAACAATTTCCGCAGACAGAGCAAGTACGGCGACTTCGCCGCCCGATTCGATGACGCGACCGCGCACGACACGCCCGCCGGCGACCGGGATGGCAAACGTGTCTCCCGTTCGGTACGGACGCCTCATGGTATCGTTATACCATGAGCGGACAATGCGCCGGACAGAGCTTCGACGCCGCACACGGCGTCGTTACCGAAGCGATGCTCTTTCTCGGCGAGCTCGACGGTGAAACCATCGGCGAAGCGATCATGCATGCGACCCACTACGAGCCGGTACCGATCGCCGATTTCGACACGATGATCGCGGAGCTTCCGGACGATGTCATTCGCACCTCGACCTTCATCGACATCGGTAGCGGCATGGGCAGAGCAGTCTTTCTCGCGATGCGATCGCCGTTCAAGCACATCTTCGGCATCGAGGTCTCGGGCGCGTTGCATGAAACGGCCAAGGAAAACCTTGCACAGCTACGCGGTATTCACGTGCAGTGTCACGACGTTCGTCTCGTTCGCGCGGACGCGCGACACTTCGAATATCCAAGCGGTGATCTCGTCCTCTTTCTGTACAACCCGTTCGACGCCGAAGCCCTCCACCGGACGCTGACCCGCGTGAACTCTTGTCATCCCGAGGAGCCTGCAGTGTGTCATCCTGAGGAGCCTGCGCAGCAGGCGTCTCGAAGGACCTATCTCCTTTATCACACCCCGGAGCATCTCGCCGTCGCCGAAGCGCTCGGCTATCGGGTGCTACGCGTTGCCGAGAACGTTGCGATCGCGCTGGCTGTAGATGTTGAGTAGCACGCCCACCGCCATGAAGTTGGTGAGCATGGCGCTGCCACCGTAGGACATGAACGGCAACGGAATGCCGGTGATCGGCATGATACCGACGGTCATACCGATGTTCACCAGCACGTGAAAGGCCAGCATCGCTACCAGCCCGGTTCCCAACAGGAAGCCAAAGCGATCGCGTGCCGCCAGCATCGCACGGATACCGCCGTAGAGCATCGCACCGTAGAGGAAGAGCAATCCGAATGCTCCGAGGAAACCAAACTCCTCCGCAATTACGGTGAAGATGAAATCGCGCGAATGCTCCGGTACGAAGTTGAGCTGTGTCTGCGTTCCGTGAAAGAGTCCGCGCCCGAACCACTCGCCGTTACCGACGGCGATCTTCGACTGATTGAGGTTATAACCGGCGCCTTGTGGGTCGGATTTCGGGTTTAAAAAGACCAGCAGGCGCGATTTTTGAAAGGGTTTGAGGATGAGGTTGGTACCGACCGTGACGATGGCAGCCGCCGCCACGCCGCCCGCGAATATCCAGAACTGGCGGATCTTTGTCAAACCGAAATACAATTGTGCGGTTAGGATCGCCAGTAGAACCAAGGTCGTCCCGAAATCCGGCTGTTTGAGAATCAGCAACGCCGGTATACCAACGGTAACGAGTGGCTTCCACAAATCGCGCAGGCGATCATAGCTACCGATACAGAGTACGGACGCGATCGAGATCGCGAGGATCAACTTCGCCGGCTCCGATGGTTGGAAGGTCCCGAGAGGTCCGAGCGTGATCCAGCGTTGCGCGCCGAGCGCGCTATGCCCGACGACCATCACGTAGAGCAGCATCAAAAGATTGAAGCCCCATAATCCCGGAGCCCAGCGCCGCCAATTGCGATAGTCGATCAGCGAGAAACCCAACATCAACACCACGCCGATGATCAGATAGAAGAGTTGTTTGTGGTACTCGCCGCCGGGCGCACTCGTATGCAGATCGGCTGAGCGAATTGCCAAGATCCCCATGAACGAAATAAGGACGCTCGAAATCGCGAGCGCCCAGTTGAAGTTCCGCAGATACCTCCGCGCGTCGACCCCGAGCGTAAGCGCCGCCATCGGCGCGAACTAGCCCGCCGGAACGGGGGTTGCGTTCGCCGCCGAGGCGACGGGACCGCCGGTCTTCTTGCGACGGCGACGGCGCGGAAGCGCCGGACTCGCCGAACTCGCCGGACTCACAGGCTCGAGCGATTCGGCGGCGACTACCGCGGCGGCAACCGCCGGCTTCTCTTCGCGCTTGCTGCCGTCGCCGTCCGAATGACGGTTGACGGCGAGGATCGGCACGCTTGCCAGCATCGCGAGCGCCTTGTCTTGCTGCTCGAAATTGATCTCGATTTTGTCACGATCAACTTCGACGTACTTCGCAATGACGTCGATAAAATCGCGCTTCATCTGCTCGATCATCTCCGGGGAGAGCGAGAGATGATCGGTCATGAGGACGAGCCGCAGGCGCTCCTTAGCCGTCTGGCTGGAGTTCGTCGGCGCAAACCATTTTTTCAGGAAGTCGATCATGCTTTCGAACCTCCGAAGAACGCGCCGAGGCGCCCGAAGAAGCCGTCTTCCTTCACCGCGACGGTCGGCGCAGCGATATCATCGCCGGCGAGCTTCGCCGCGATGGCGTGATAGGCAAGTGCGGTTGCACCATCGTGACGCAACGCAATCGGTTCGCCACGGTTGGTCGTAACGATGATCTCCGGCTCATCGGCGATAACGCCGAGCAACGGTAAGCGCAGAATGGCGTTGACGTCCTCGACCGAGAGCATCTTGCCTTTCTTTACCAGCGCCGGGCGCAGACGGTTGACGATCAACTGCGGGCGGAAACGGTTACCGAGCAGACCGATGACCCGATCGACATCGCGAACGGCCGAGACCTCGGGCGTGCAGACGACGATCGCTTCATCGGCCCCGACGACCGCATTCTTGAAGCCCATCTCAATGCCGGCCGGGCAATCGATGATGACGTAGTCGAACTTCTCGCGCAGCCGTTCTACCAGCGCCTTCATCTTCTCGGTATCGACTTCGTCTTTTTCGCGCGTCTGTGCGGCGGCGAGCAGGCAGAGCGTCTCGCTGTGTTTATCGCGCACCAAGGCATCGTCGAGTTCGACGGTTCCGTCGAGCACATCGAGCACGTGATACTTGACGCGGCTCTCGAGACCCAAGACGATATCGAGGTTACGCAAGCCGACATCGGCGTCGACGAGCGCTACCGTCGCGCCGCGAGCGGCCAGCGCGTGACCGAGGTTCGCGGTGGTCGTCGTCTTGCCGACGCCGCCCTTACCGGAGGTGATGACAATTGCACGGCCACGTTGCTTAGGTTTGTCATCCTGAGGAGCGTCCGAAGGACGCGTCTCGAAGGATGGTTGAAGTTCGTGCATCTGCGTTACCCTGCTTTCAACGCGCCGAAGAGGCGTCCGAAGAATCCTTGGTTGTCAAAATTGGTGAAAGGAACGAGCTCGCCCTCTAAGCGACGTGCAATCTTGTCATACACGACGCGCAACTTACTCTGTTCGGAGAGTGCAACCGGTTCGCCCCTGTTGGTGGTGTCGATGATCTCTTCGTCATCGGGGATAACGCCGATCAGTTCTGCGGAGAGAATTTCGCAGACGTCTTCAACCGAGAGCATATCGCCGCTACGCACCATCTCCGGACGCAAGCGATTGACGATCAAACGAACGGGCAGTTGCTTCTCCGCGACTTTGCCGATCACGCGGTCCGCGTCGCGAATCGCACTCACCTCGGGCGTCGTTACGATGATCGCTTCTTGCGCGCCGGCAATGGCGTTGCGGAAGCCACCCTCGATGCCGGCCGGACAATCGATGAAGACGTAGTCGGCAATCTCCGCCGCCTGCTTCACGATATCGGCGAACTGCTCTTCGGTGATCGCATCCTTGTCGCGCGTCTGCGCGGCCGGGAGGATCGAGAGGTTCTCGCCGAAGCGCTTGTCCTTGATCAGCGCCTGACGAAGTTGGCAACGCCCTTCGGCAACCTCGACGACGTCGAAGACGATACGCTTTTCGAGCCCGAGCACGAGGTCCAGGTTGCGGAGCCCGATATCAGCATCGATCAAGATGACGCGATGGCCGCGCATGGCGAGTATCGCTCCGAGGTTCGCGGTGGTCGTGGTCTTGCCGACACCACCCTTGCCCGAGGTAACGACGATCCTGCGACCGCTCATAGTTGAGCTCCCTGTACGACGATGTGCGGTAGATCTTCCATTGCTGCGACGACGATCCGGCCGTCGCGCACGAACGCGCCCTCAGGACGCATCGTGGGTGGGCGGGTACCGCTCTCCGACGCGATGCAGGTAGCGATACGCAATTGCGTCGGCGCGAGATCGAGCGCGTAGACACGCGCGCTCTCATCGCCTTGCGCACCCGCATGAGCGGTTCCTCCAAGACGACCGAAGACGACGATGTCGCCACTGGCGATCAACTCGGCACCCGGATTGACGTCGCCGATGACGACGATATTGCCGACCTGCGCAAGCGCTTGGCCGCCGCGCAGGGTGCCGACGTGGTAAAGCGTGCTCGGGCCGGGCTCGACCACCGTCAGCGCCGGAGCTACGGGGGCGGTTGCGGCCGCGCGGGCTGCCAAGTCGGCCTTACGCACCGACTCTTCACCGCGTTTGCGACGGGCGGCGATATCGGCGCGAGCGCCGGCAAAATCTGCGACCAGCGAGCGAGCCGAGTCCGAGAGTACGACTTCGCGACGCGGACGCATCGCCCGGCGGCGCTCCAAATCGGCGGGGGCTGCGGCCACGCTTCCGGTGCCGGAGAGCTCGATGCCGCCCTCGGCCAAGACGGCGCGGAGGCGTTCGAGTTGTTCGGCGTCGGGGATCGATTCGCCGAAGACGGCGGTCGCGGAGGTACCCCGATAAAAGCCCGGACGCTCGGCTAAGCGAGCGGCCAGTTCCTCGATTGCCTCGCCGAATTCTCGGCCGGCGAGGACGACTTCTAAGCCCATCCCCTTGCCGCGCAAAAGGGTCATTCGGTCACCGGGTTCTTCACGATTCGCCTCGGGTTGGTCCCACGCAACGCCGACCCCTGCGGGCGTCCACACGCAACCCACAAGATTGTTCCGTTATGCACAACCTCCGCACAGGTTCCCCCCAGGGCATCCTTTTCTACTTAGTATGGAGAAGCGGTAACGCCGCTCCCCGCTCACGCGTTGAATCTAAACCGTAGCAACGTAGGTCTCGCCGTCGAGTAAAGGAAAGCGCTTCGTATGTTCCGTCGCATCGTACTGTTCGCCGTCATTCTGTCGCTGTTGGGGAACCTCGCCCCGGCTCCCGCATTCGCGATGTCCACCCAAGCGGAGATCGCTGCGGGCCAAGCGGCCGACAATGATATCGTTTTGACCAACGTGATCGAAAACGATCCGCTGCTCAACGCCTATGTCCGTTCGATCGGCGACAAACTCTTTGCCGAGACCGCGCGTAAAGACGTTCCGTACAACATCAAGATCATCAAGGCGAGCGACGTCAACGCATACTCGACGTTGGGCGGCTACATCTACGTCTATGAAGGCTTGATCGATTTCGTGCAGTCGGACGACGAGCTCGCCGGCGTTATCGGTCACGAGACCGGCCACATCGAACGGCGCCACACCGTCAGCGGAGCCGCGAAGTCGCAAGCGCTCGGCATCCTCTTCGGCATCGCCTCGCTCTTCTCGCCGTTTCTGTACAACTTCGGCAACCTGTTGCAGGCCGGTATCCAACAGAAGATGTCGCGTGCCGACGAGATTCAGGCGGACCGTTACGGACTCCAACTGATGTCGCGCGCCGGCTACGACCCGCAAGCGATGCTTACGATGTTGCAACATCTCGGCACCATGGAAGACCAGCACGCCGACATCGTGACCAAATATCTCGCCGATCACCCGGCCTCGCCCGATCGTATCAAACATCTTCTCGGCTATCCGGAGCTTGATCCGACGAAGGTCACCACCGATCAGCTGCTGGTGCAGGCCGTCTCGGATGAAGAACGGGCGCGTTACAACATCGCCAATATCGAGTTGCAGAAGATTCTCAAGCGTGATCCCGGCAACGCCGAAGCCTTGCTCAAACTCGGTCAAGCACAGCTCGCGCTCGGTCAGACCAGTAAGAGCGAGCAGACCTTCGCCGAGGCGTTGCAAAACGGTGACGGAGCGACCAAGGCGGTAGCACAGCAACGCATCGATGCGCTACGCAATATCGATACGCTTCGCGTCAATCTCACCAAGCCGAACCTCGATTCGCTACGCACCGACCTCAACAGCGCACAACAGAACCTCACCATCGCGGCCGGCCAAATTCAGATTCGTAAAGATCAGGGTCGCGACCAAATCAAGAACCTCCAAGAGCGGCTCAACGCGATCAGTTACGAACTCCCCGATCTCAGTAATGTCCAGATTCGCCAGGGTTCGCGCATCGAAGCGGTGGTCAAAAATCTCGAGGCGATGTCGCGCTCCATCAACAGTGCACTCGATGACGCCGGCACGGCAATCACCGGCCCCGGCTCGCTCGATCGCGGCAAAGAGAGCGGCTTGCTCAAGGAGAGCAGCGACATCCTCAAACAGATGCGCGCACCGCTCGACAACTCGCCGATCCCGTCTGATTCACTTGCAATCTTGCCGTCGTATCCCGGGATGATCAGCCAGATGAACGAGGCCAACGCCGACATGCAACGCGGCGTCGATGCCGGCCGTGCGGCGACCTTAATGGTCGATCAAGCGATGGGCGATCTCGATGTGTTCCTCAAAGCGCTCCTCCACTCGCAACAAGATCTGCGCGGCGATATTTCGCCGATCGATTACACGAACGTCACGCCGTTGATGGCAAAGGCGGTTGCCTCGCTCAACGCCTCGGCGGTCGCGGCAGCACAGGCGTCGCAGTTGTACAACATGGCGCGCTCGCGTCAACTCTCGGTCCGCATCGCCATGCTCGGCCTCGGCACATCGCCGCAACGCTACCAGACGCTTACCTATGCGCTCGATAAGCGCTTCACCACCGACGAAGGCACCTACAACGGCATCCCCTACGACTCGATGCTCAAGCAGGGGCTCAATCCCGGCGACGTCACCATCGCCACCTTGGTCGCCGCCGACACGAAGACCACGACCCAGGCGATTATCGACGATGCGAAACTCCATCACCGCTCGATGGTAGATGAAGCCAATGCGCGCGGGATGCACGCATGGCCCCTCGAAATTCTCACCGGCTTGGTCTATCTCGATTATACCGACGACCCGGCCGACGAGCAGCGCCATCCGGGCGACGTCACCTCAGGCAGCGCGATTACACCAATGTAAGGATGTTCATGGCAACCGCCTACGGCGCAAAAGATCTCTTCAAGATGGTTCGCTCGCACGTGGATGCGCGGGCCGTCGACGCCCACATCCGCAAGCCGTTCCGCTACTTGCTCTGTGGAGATCCGAGTCTCGTAGCGACCCTGCGTGGGCTCTTACTCAGCGGATACGCCGACGACGTGGTGCCGTTCGATGCCGCCGCTTGTCTGGAGACAATCGTACCGGGCCGCCCCCTCCTCACCGATCCGGCCGAAGCGCGCGCGGTGATCTTCCTCGCCCGACCCTCCGACGGCGGCGCCGATCTCTCGGTGCTCGCGCCACTTGCTCTGCCGATCTTTGCCGTCGTTATCGACCCCGATGCGCCACCGAGCGTCCCGCCGGTCCCGCCTACGCCCGGAATGGTTGCGCGTTACGTCGTTCCCGCAATCGATCGTGAGGCGCTACGGGGACGACTCTTTCCGCATCTGGTACAAGTCAGCAAAGGCGTCGAGATCGCCGTCGGCCGTCGCCTGCCGCCGATGCGGGAAGCGGTCGCAGCGAAGCTTACCCGCGACGCCGCAAACAACGCGCTCAAAGTCTCGATTGCCAGCGCCCTCGTCGATCATGTTCCGGTTATCGGAATCGTGCTCGGTGCGTTCGCATCCGCCGGCGATATGGTTGCGATCACCGGCATACAACTGATGCTGTTGATGCACATCGAAGCGGCCTACGGCAAAGACCCCGATCTCCAACGCGTCTGGCAGATCCTCCCCGTGATCGGCGGCGGCTTCGGATGGCGCGCTCTCGCACGCGAGCTCTCCGGCTTCGTACCGGTAGCCGGCATCGCGATCAAAGGTACGATCGCGTACGCAGGCACGATCGTCGTCGGCGAATCGGTCGCGTTCTTCTTGCAGAACGGTCATCACATGAACAAGTTGCAGGCGTCGCAACTCTTTGACCGCGCGAAAGCCGACGCGATGCAGTTCGCCCGCGATACCGTCGCGCGCTTCCGCAAGAACTAAATCTGTTCGAGCAGCTCCGCGTCGCTGAGACTCTGCAATGCGGCGGGCGCACGACCGCGCACCCGCTGCGCGATCTCGGAAGCGAGCCGCACGCGCACGTGATACTCCATCCCGCTACGCCGCGCAAGGTACCGATCGATCAAGGTGCGTTCCTCATCGGTAATGTAGGCCCCTGAGCCCGAGCGTACGCCTGCGGCGATCGCGTCACGGAAGGTCAGCGGCTTCGCGAGCTTCGCATCGCGCACGACGATCGTGCCGGCGACGTAGTCGCCGATGCGCTTATTTTCATTTGACATCAGCGTTGCGACGATCGAGGTCGCATAGAAACCGAGGATCATCTCGGCGATGCGAATGAGGTTGCGTAGAAAAGCGGCGCCGAAATCGACCGGATAACCTCCGTCCCGCACGACGCGAATGCCGAGAAGTTTCTTGCCCGGCGTCTGACCGTTCCAGAACGCTTCGAACAAGATAAAGTACCCGTAGAAAATCATGAAGATCAGGATGTAGATGAATGCATAGGCGATTGACATCGCCCAGGCATCGACGCGCTGGACGGGCATGAAGGTGTCGTGCTTGGCGCCGCTACCGAGCGAAGCCAGACCCCAAATGATCAGGATAACGAGGACAATTTGGATCATCATGTCGACGACGACCGCGAGAAAGCGGCTTCCGAGCCCGGCTAGGTCGTAGCGAAAAGCGATGCTTTCCGGCGTTCGAACGTCGATGTCGCGATCCATTGCCGCGCTCTTCGACGCGCAAGCCAGGCTCCACTACGCGTTGCGGCCAACACTCGCTTCGTGAAGCAATCGGCGTTCGTCGAGCGACGCTCCGCATCGTGGGAGCGGTTGGAGTCCCTCCTCGATCGCGCCGGTCGTCGTGGTATACGCGCGCTCGCGCCGGAGGAGGTTGCCGAGCTCGGCCGCACCTACCGCTGGACGACCAGCGATCTCGCTTACGCCCAGGGCCGCGGCTACGATCAGACCATCATCGCCTATCTTAACCGTCTGGCGGCGAATGCGCACAGTTACGTGTATGGTGCATCGCTCGAGACGGGTTGGGGGCGAATCAAGCGCTTCTACGCCGAGACCTTTCCCGACGAGTTCCGTCGATCGTTCGCGTTCTTTGCCATCTGCACGGCGCTGACCATCGTCACCGCAGTAATCGGGTACGTCGTCATTCGCAATCATCCGGCCGATGCGTACGCACTCCTCCCCAAAGGGCTGATCCCACCCGAGATCAAGAAGAGTCTCCACAATTCGAACTTCGCCCACAGCTTTGCCGAATCGCCCGAGTTGTCGTGGCAGATCATCACTAATAATATCGCCGTTGCCTTCAAGGCCTTTGCCGGGGCGTTGACCCTCGGGATATTCACGATCTACGTCATCGCGTTCAACGGCCTGATGCTCGGCGGAGTCGGTGCGCTCTTCACCAATGGCGGCTTCGGCTATGATTTCTGGGCGACCGTCTCGCCGCATGGCGTGATTGAGCTCACCGCGATTCAGATCGCCGGGGGCGCCGGTCTGCTCGTTGCAGCCGGCATTGTCTATCCGGGACGCTTGCGACGGCGCGATGCGATCAAAGCGAACGCGCGGCGCGCCGGAGTCTTGGTCGCCGGCGTAGCCTCGATGCTCGTGGTTGCCGGCACCATCGAAGGCTGGGTCTCGCCGCGGCAGCTTTCTCCCGAGGTTCGCATCGGTATCGGCGTCGTAACGGCGGTTCTGCTGATCGCCTACTTCGGCTTTGCCGGCAGACCGCGCGCGCGGCCCATCCACCGGTGAATCTCCGCCGCAATCTCTTTGATTGCATCGACGGCCTGATCTTGGTCCGGAATCCCGTGCGTGAGTATCGCAACGACATAGGCGTTGGTCGAGTACGGTTCAACTATGGCGACATCGTGCCGAACCGTAACGAGTTCGCCCGTCTTGTTCGCAATGCGCGTTCCGACGGGTAGCGCCGCGCGGATAGTCTCACCATCCTCCTGCTCAAGCATGGTATCGATGATATACCTGCACGATGCCCTGGATGCAAGCGTACGATCTTCGCCGGTCGCGCCCATATAGATACGCACAAGCAGGGTCGACATATCATGAGCGGACGTAAGATTGTCGTGCGTCGTACTAAAGTGCATAAAATAGCGCGCCAAGACCGTTGACGACATTCCGACATCCCGAATAACGGCATTCACCTTTGCAAAGCCCAGATACGACAGCAGAATATTCGATGCGGTGTTGTCGCTTTGCGTAATCATTGCGTGAAGAAGCACGCGGATAGAGAACGTGTCTCCAGGCCGCGCGTGCCCGGCAGTATCGGAGGCCGCGACGATATCGATCGCGTGGGCCGGCAACAGCGTGCCCAGCGACAAGGCTCCGCGCTCGATCTCCCGCATGGTCGCCAGCATGATCGGGATTTTAATCACCGATGCGGCGGAGTAGCGCTCATTCTGACGATGCAGAAAGTACATCGTCCCATCGAGTCTGCGCGCTTCAACCGCAACATCGAACGGGAACTCACCGATGCGACGACGGAGCTTGGCCTTCCAATCCGTCGGCAGGACCTGCGGTAGCACGGCGGCGGCAACGAGCTGCCCCAAGAGGGCATGCCGGGAAATCATGCGGCACGCGCGCGCCGGTACGTTCCGTACGTGAGCACCATAAAGCCCACGATCAGCGCATATGCGCCCGCTTCGATCGTGAGATTGGAAGCAAGGTTGCCTGCGACGCTCTTCACCGTCGACAGCGCAACGTAGACAACGCTACATGCGCCAAGCCCGAACGCGCTCGCACCGAGCAGGGCAAGGGCGATTCTCGGCGACCGATCGAGCGAAAGAGCAAGGATTGCCGGCGAGACGCAGATCAGAAGCGCTACCATTGACCACATGCCGGACGAAACCAGTGCGAAGCTTCTCATCGCGGGTTGCACGTCGCCGTAGCCTCCCTGTTGTCCGATCGCGACAGAGATAATCGGGAGGAAAAATCCGAGTACGATGAAAGCGCCTCCGAGAATGATCGCGAGCCTATCGCCGTCGATGCTGTTCCCGCTGTTTGCTCGATCAATGTCGTTATTCCGTCAGCTGTGGGTTGTTGAGCCGCCACTGCCCGCTCTCGTAGACGAGTTCCCACGACCCACTGTAGCTCGATGCTACACTGCCGTAATTCGGGCTTGGATCCGTAGAGGAGATGAACACCCGGACCTTCGTTGTTCCCGGGATGTCGGAGCAATCGGCCGAGATCGAAATGTTGCTCGCGTGCGAGCGGCTCCACGATGCAAACGGATGTTGTGCTTGATATCCGCGTGACAAGAGCGCGTATGCAGCGGAGAGGTGCTTCGCGTTCCAGTACTCATAAAAGCGAGTGACCAACGCCATCCGCATTGCACTCGACGACATCGTCGCTGAAGCTGGGGCCGGCGCCGGTGCATCGGCCGCTTGCGACACCGCCGGTACGATCACTTGCGGCGACGTTCGCACCGAACCGCTCGTGTGAAGGTTCGTATATCCGTAGTAACTTGCGCCGATCACCAGCATGATAATCCCGGCGATAAGGGCCGTCTTCTGTGAATCCTTCGACGACGATTCGAATCGCGCTGTCTGCAAGACTCCCTGTGCGTAGCCGAAACCCGTAGCGACGCAACCGAGGACAAACGCGTACCAACCGAGTCCGAGAGTGATGGCGCCGGTTGGCGCCCCAAGTTGGGCAGCAACGATATCGAAGCCGACCACGGCACCCACCCCAATCGTCGTCACGAACCCGAGCATGGCGGCGGCGAGAGCAAAGAGGCCGAGAGCGTAGGGGCGCGTGACGTTGAGAACCCACGGTGCCACACCGAGGCCCGCCAGAAGAAGCACGACGATGAAACCGGTCGAACCCGCATGGGAGATGGTCGCCATGGAGGCCACGGCAACCGGCATATCTTTCGCGGCGATGAGCGGGAAGCAGCATCCAGCGACGGCGACTATCGCACCGACACCGATTAATGGCCTCGATGGCCTAAGCGAAAAAGGCGATATGGTAACCACTATCGTGTCCCCCATCATGCGCGAGATTATGTGAGCGCCTTCGGTCTAGGGCGCACCGGTCCTACAGCAACCCACGCGCTTTAACGCGCAGATATTCGTCGATCAACGAGGTCGTCAATTTGCGCGCGGGGACGTCGATGGTGATGATCCCCCGGGCATTCAATGATGCCGCCGCCGCGCGGCGCTCTTGATCGAGGCCTACTGCGACGGCTGCTTCATACGCGTCCTGCGGGTGGTGTACGGGCGCGACGAGCGCATCGCTTACGGCGGCATCGTTCATGAAGACGCAGACGGTGAGATGGCGCTTGGCAATCGAACCGAGCTCTGAGAGCACAGCGCTCTGTGCCACCGGGTCGATCACATCGGTGAAGAAGACGACCAGCGAACGTTTGTGCAGATGTGCGCGAAGATAGGCGAACGCCCGCGCATAATCCGACTCCTCGAATCGCGGTTCGAGGTCGTAGAGCTGCTCGGAGAGGGCTGCAATCGAACCGCGGGTAGAGCGCGGTGCGGACGCCGCGAGAATCTCGCCGGCAAAGGCGACGATGCCGATCTTATCGTTGGCGAGCCCCGCAATGGTCGCAAGCGAAAGCGCGGAGGTTACGGCGAAGTCGAACTTACGCTGATCCTCCAGACGCGGCGTCATCAAGCGCCCGGCATCGAGGACGATCATGACGTTCTGGCTTCGCTCAACCTCGTGCTGAGCGACCATCAATTTGCCGCGACGTGCCGTCGCTTTCCAATCGATCGAGCGGAACGCATCGCCGGCAGCATAGTCGCGTAACGATTCGAACTCGGTACCAACGCCTTTGAGGCGCATCCGACGCAAACCCGCTTCGATCAAACGGTTGCGCGCGTGGAGCGTGCCGTACCGCTCGACCGCGGAGAGATCAGGGTAGACGCGAAAGGCAGCCTCGGCCGGCACGACGACGCGTCGTCGTAACAAGCCCAAGTGATTCTCGAACCACAGGTGCAGATTGCCGAATCGGTCGGCGCCCCGCGCGACCGGTGTGATCTTACGTTCAAAGGTCGTGCGCGTCTGCGCCGGTGCATCGCAGAGTGCTTCGTCGTCGTCGAACTGCAACGTACGACAGGGCGTCTCGACGACGCCCGCACGAACCGCCACATCGGAGCGGTTCTCGATCGCGTACGGGATCATGTTCGTCACGCGTAACGCGAAGTGTTGGACCGGTTCGCGCTCGAGAACGAGCTTGTCACGGCGCGGTCCGGCGACCACATCGGCTAGGGTCGCGAGGCCCAACAGCACCGCCGCAACAAGCGCAACCGCATTGAGAACGGGGATGCCGGGGGCGATCCCCAAGAACACGGCGATGCCGCCGAGCAGATAGAGAAAGCGGGGCGTGAACCACATCGGCAGACGCAGTCGCGGCAATCTACTCACGCGGAACCGGGACGCTCCCGAGTATCTCGCGCACCACATCGCTCGCGCGTACGCCTTCGATCTCGGCGTCGGGCGCAACGATCAGACGGTGAGAAAGCACCAGCGGTGCGACCTCCTTCACGTCATCCGGCGAGGCAAAGTCGCGGCCCGCAATCGCCGCCGCCGCCTGGGCCGCAAGGAGCAAGGCGATGCCGGCGCGCGGCGAAGCGCCCAAGGTGAGGCGCGGGTGCGAACGGGTCGCGGCGATCAACGCATAGACATATTCGCGCACCCCCTCGGAGAGGTGAACCGCGCGAATCGCCGCCTGTGCCGCAACGACCTCCGCTGCGGTGGTGACGGCTTCGACGCCGGATGCCGCGAGCGCGCGCGCATCGAATCCGTCGGCGACGCGCTTGAGCAGGTCCAACTCCTGATCGGGCTGCGGGTATTGCGACTCCAACTTCACCATGAAGCGATCCAACTGCGCCTCGGGAAGCGGATAGGTTCCCTCGTACTCGATCGGGTTCTGCGTGGCGCAGACGACGAAGGGCGCGGGAAGCACCAGCGCAACGCCATCGATCGTCACTTGCCCCTCCTCCATCGCTTCGAGTAACGCCGACTGCGTCTTCGGAGGGGTGCGGTTGATCTCGTCGGCAAGAACGATGTTGGCGACGATCGGTCCCGAACGCAACGTGAATTGCGCGGTCTGCGGATTGAAGACGTTGGTACCGATCACGTCCGATGGCATCAGATCGGGCGTGAACTGAATGCGTCGGAACTCGATGCCGAGCAACATCGCAAGTACGCGCACCGCCAGGGTCTTGCCCGTTCCGGGAACGCCTTCGATGAGGACGTGTCCGCGAGCGAGCAGCGCGAGCGTAAGAGCAAACGCGACCGGGTCGCTGCCGACGACGGCATGCGCCATCCCGGTCGAGATGCGGTCGGCGAGATCCTTAACGTTAACGGTCACGGGAGGTCCTTTCGAAGACGGGCGCCAAGTGCGGCGGCGCGGACGAGCGCACCGTTGTCGGGATGCGTGAGGGATGCGAGACGGTCGAGTTCGGCGAGCGACGCTTGTGTATCGGCATTGAGCTCCCGACGGTTGCGCGCGCGACGACGCGCATCCTCGGCGAATGCGCTGATTGCCGCCCGCGCCGATCGTGCGCGGCGGAGCAACGCCGCCATCGAACGTAGGTATGCCGAGGAGTCGCGCTCGTCGGGCGGCTCGAGCGGCATCGGCGGGGCAAAGCGAATGTTCGCTCCGAAAAGCGCGAGCGCAACGACGGCGATCATGATCCAGACGGCGCGCTGCGCCGGGAGCGGCAGTGCCGACCAAAAACTCTTGTCCTCAAGATAGCCGTGGGTCCGCTCATCGAAGGCGACCGCACCTCTCCCGGCAACGAGGTTATAGGCAAAGCGTGCATTACCGGCGTCGCCGATGTTGAGGTTGGTGAAGAGCGACGGGGCGGTAATCGCGATCACTTTGCCGGCGCCGTACGGATAGGCGATCGCCACCGTCCCGCGTCTCGTCGCTACGAGTGGGACCGCCTTCGCAATCGCAAACGGAAACGTTGTGAGAACCGCGCCGCGTAAGGAGGTGACGCCGTGCGTCATCGCCGAGAGCATCGGCTTCGGGTTGGACCCGGACGAAGCAGATGCGGTGGGAAGGCCGAGTTTCGCGTCGGCCTCCCCGCCGATGTCGGCCGCTACGACAATCAGCCGCCCGCCCTTCTGGAGAAACCGTTTCAGGACGAGAACGTCGGCGTTATCCAGCCCCGGTACCGCGACGCCTGCATCCTCCTCCGGGCGCACCGAAGTCTCGATGATCGTCTTCACCGATGGATCGAGGAGTGCCAGTTCGCGCTCGTTGCGTTCGACCGCTACGCCGGAAGCGGCCAAGGTCTCGTAGAGCGCTCGATAGCCGTTGCGACCGGTATCGTAGGTGGAGTAGAAGGACGGGGGCGTCGTATCTGCTAGCCGCTGACGCGCGTAGCCGAGCCCCGCGATTAGGAGTATCCCGATCGCAAAGAGGATGGTGTCGCGGCGCTTCACGCCTGCTCCGTTTGCAGCAATGTCGCATAGGCGCGCTCAGCGCGATCCCATTCATCGTGCGCGACCGGCCGCTCCGCGTACGCCGCTGCAACAAACGGCGCTGCGATAGCATCGAACGATGCAATCGAGACGCCGTCGCGAGCGCGCAGAATGCGACGTATCTCGCCGACCGTCGCGGCGGCGTCGTCGCGCAAGACGCCACGCAAGTCGAGTGCCGTAATCGCCGCGAGAAAGAGCAGGCGCGCCGCTTCGGCATAGCGGCCCGCGGCTGCGAGTGCCAGCGCCTGTAGATAGAGCGCGCGAGCGTTGCGCTCCCGAACGAGCGGCGACGATGTACCGCGACGCTGCGCCGGGTCGACCTGCGCAAGCCCGAGCAACCGTACGATGCTATAGATGATGCCGCCACCGACTGCGAGCAGCAGCAAGAACTCGCCGATTTGCATCACCGACGAGCCCATATGTGCGCGCGATGAGATCGCCGACCAGAACGCATTCCAGTGATCGATCAACCACTTCCAGATCTTCTGGAGGAGATTCGGCGGTTCCACGGCGTTACGATGCACCGCCAGATCGTAGCGCCCGGCCGTTGCCAACTCGCGCTTTGCCAACGACGACGGATTGGTCGAGGGTTGCGGAACAGGCGATGCGGCCTGCATGCGTACGATCGTCGCAGCCAGCGTCTTCTCTGCGACTGCACGTGACGTCGCGCTGTCGATCCTCGCGATCGCGGCCCGATTAGCCGCGAGCCACTGTGCGTATGCCGCGTCGGCCGGAATCACGCTCCCGGGGTCGCGAGGAGGCTCTCGAGCCCCGCCTCTACGTCGAGACCTTCGCGCCGAATGCGCACGTCATAGTAATAGACGACGGTCAGCACGATGAGAAAGGCCCACAGCACGAGCTGCGTGAGGGTCGTCACGACCGGATAGAGCCAGGGTTGGTGAATGAGCGCGGCAAGTAGGACCACGACGTCGGCGATTATGCCCATGCCGATCGAGATCACGGCGACGGAGAGCCCGAAGAGCATCGACCTCCAGAACTGGTCACGTGAGAAGAGCCGCGAAAATGCGGCACCGAAGGCGTCCGTCACCGATCGTGCCTCGATCGCAACGCCGTATATGGCGAAATACATCGTTAGTACGAGTACCAAAGCGATGCCGAACATCGCGAGCATCACGAGAGCGACGAGAACGATACCGACGATAGCGAAGCCGCGCCACGCCATCATCAGCGCCGCAAAGATGCCGCCGACGACGAAACCGGCGATCACCATCGCAAACAGAGCACCGAAGACGACCAGCAGCGCGAGCAGCATCACTCCGATCGTCGGCCAGTACCGCTTGGCGGCATCGCGGTAACAATCGCCGAGATCGATCGCCCGCCCGGTATAGAGCTTGCCCACTGCGATGGCGACAGCGTTTTGCACCAGTGGCGAGATCGCAAGCATCACCAAAAACGCGATGACGACGACCCAGAGGGAGGTGCCGGTGGGAAGAAACGCCTGTGGTGCGGACCTGGAGCCCGGGTGCCGTAGCGTCTCGATCATTGCGGCGAAGTTGCTGGTCTGCAGGCCGCTCATCACGGCGGCATAGATGAAGTATGGGACGGCTTGCACGAGCACGATCAGCGAAAACGGAACGAAGTTCCGGACATAGAGCGTGATCGCGCGGTCGAAGACCTCACCGAACCCGAGCGGGCGAAGCAAGAGATTACCCGGTTGATCTTCCATAGCCGTCGCGCTTCTTGAGGATTCTCGAGCCCTCCTACGAAGGGGCCTCTATGCCCGCAGGAATCATCGCTCATCTCTGGCGCTATCCGGTGAAGTCGCTCGGGAGCGAACCACTCGAACGCGCCGATGTCGATACCGATGGCCTCCGCGGCGACCGGACCAGCGCACTCGTGATTCAATCGGATCATGCGCGAACCGGCAAGCCGCTACGCGGCAAGGAGCATGACCGGCTCCATCTCTGCGGCGACATCGAGGCCGGGCGCGATGCTGCCGGTGCACGCGGGTTCGCAACCGAGGCACACACCGGCGGTCGCTGGTTCGATGCTGCGGCTGTTTCGATAATTTTTGATTGTTGGCTCGACGGCCTCTGCGCACACGTCGGGTACGCCGTCGAACCGGTACGCTTTCGACCAAACGTGTTCGTCGCCGCTGATCCGTCATTCGCCGATGACGAGTCATCGCTCGTCGGCGCGATGATCAACGCTGGCGCTCTTCGTCTACGCGTTCTCGCGCCGATCAAGCGCTGCGTTGTGATCACCTATCAGCCGGAGGGCGAGCCGTCCGACCCACGCATCCTTCGCTATATTGCGAACGAACGTGCAGCGCTGATGGGCGTTTATTGCGCGGTGGAACGCGCCGGTGAACTTCGCACGGGCGATGCACTCTTCGTCGAACGCTGAACATCGCGTACGATCGATTCGAGCGCATCGATATAGGCAAGGAACCGGCTCCGGCCCGATGCGGTGATCGTCACGATCGTCTGCGGACGGCCGCTACCACTGCGCCGTTCCGTCTTGACGATCTTCTCCTCGGCGAGCGCATGGAGATGACGATTGAGATTGCCGTCGGTTAATCCGCAGGCTTCCTGTAGTTGCACGAACGAGATGCCGTTCTCGCCGGCAACCAAGGCGCTGCAGATCGCTAGGCGTCCGCGTTCGTGAAAGACCCGATCGAGATCGATTGCGCTCATGCAGCACCTCCTTGCGCACGGTCACGCAACAACAATATGCCGATCGCCGACTGTCCGAGAGCAAACGCCGACGCGGTTACCCACCACTCCATAGCATCGCCTCCCGCAAAGAACAGACCGATCCCGGCAATGAGATAGCCTGCAGCGATAATGACGACACCACGCGGCACCATCGTCCGCGAGGCAAAGAGACCGACGCCGTAACACGCACACCAGACCCCCGGCATCAGCGCCGCTTGATGTGCATCGAGCAATGCAAACGAGAGCGCGGCACCGACGATCAATGCGGGCAAGATCGCAAGTCCCACCGTTCGCGTCTGCCACCGGTCGCGCACGCTGACATCGCTCACGAACCAATGTGCGATCGCACCGTAGTTGACGAAGATGGAGAGCGCACAACAGACGAGCCAGATCGCAAACCAGCGCGAGGGCTCCGCTACGGGATTCGTAATCAGCAACGCCTGGGCGATGCCGGCGACGAGTGCGAACGCGCCGGAAGCGATCGCCGCAATGCCGGAGTAACCTTTGAACTTCTGTGCTGCGCCGAGGCGCTCGCGCACTTCGGCGATGTCGAGCAGAGCCCGTTCGATCTCGGTCACAACGCGCGCCGACCTTCTAAGGCTTTGGCGAGCGTCATCTCATCGGCATAGTCGAGATCACCGCCGATGGGGAGGCCGTAGGCCAAGCGAGTGACGCTAACGCCGATCGGCGTGATCAGTCGCGAGAGGTAGAGCGCGGTCGCTTCGCCTTCCGCGTTCGGGTTGGTCGCGAGGATGATCTCGTGTGGCGACTCCGTGCCGATCCGATCGATCAGCTCTTTAACCCGCAACTGCGCGGGGCCGATGCCGTCCATCGGCGAGATCAAACCACCGAGGACGTGATAGCGTCCTTTATACGCGCCGGTCCGTTCGATTGCATAGATATCCTTCGCTTCGGCAACGACGCAGATCATCGTCGCATCGCGGCGTTCATCGGTGCAGAGATCGCACGGCTCGCGTTCCGTCAGCGAGTAGCAGATCGTACAGAATCGGACGTGATCTTTCACCGCGAGGATCGCTTCGGAGAGTGCCTGTGCTTCGTTGCGTGGACGATTCAATAAATAAAAGACCAGGCGTGCGGCCGTCTTCGGACCGATCGTCGGGAGCTTGCTGAATTCATTGATCAGAGACTGCACCGGTCCCGCGATCGACCCTGTGCCCGGCAACTAGAATCCCGGGATCTTGAGGCCGCCGGTCACGCCGCCCATACGCTTTTGTGAAGCCTCGTTAGCCTTCGTCAACGCATCGTTGAAAGCGACCAAGACCAAGTCTTCGAGCGTCTCCGCATCTTCGGGGTCGATGGCTTCCTTCGCGATCTTAACCGCCTTAACGCGTTGATCGCACGTCATTTCGACGGTGACGCTACCACCGGCTGCGGTACCGGTAACGACGGTGTCGGCAAGCTCTTCTTGCGCCTTCACCATCTCGGCTTGCATCTTTTTCACTTGGGCCATCAAGTTTGCTTGGTTCATCTGTGTGCGTGCTACCTTATCGTTTCGTTGGCGTAGTTAAAGAGTGCGTCGGCATCGTCGTCACCGGCGCTGGTGGGTTGCGCTGCAACGGGAGCCGACGCGTCGCCCTTACCCCGCGATGCCGTGCGCGGCGCCGAGTCGACAACGAGTCGAACCGCCAACGGCGCTCCGAGAACATCGGCGATCGCGCGCTCGAGCAAGGCAAGGTGCGGCTTGAGTGCATCGGCGCTCCATGCATCGGGGAGCTTAACGATCAAACCGTCGGCATCGACGGCGTCGACCGTCGCACGAGAGAGCGGCGCACGCAGTGGACCACGTTCGCCTTCGACGCGCGTTCGTACGCTCTGCCATGCTGCACGAACCTGATGCACCGTCGGCGCTTCGCCGGTGGCGAGAACGGGTGCTGATACCGGCTCGGGCTCGGGCTCGCGTTCCGGTTCGGGCTTCGGTGCGGGCGCGATGCGCTGTTGTACCGGAACTACCGGTGTGCCGCCTTCGAGTGCGGCGAGGCGCGCCGAAATCGCGTCGATCGTCGGATCCTCGGCGGTGAGTACAAACCGCAGCAATGCGGACTCGAGTTCGAGTCGCGGGTTGCCGGAGGTGCGCGCGAGTGCACCGGCATCGGCAAGCAACCGTAACGCGCGTACCAGCACAGCCTGCGGAACCGCGGTCGCGCGCTCCGCTGCCGAAGCGGCGTCCTCAGGCGCAAGATCGCGCGCGAGCAACTCCGGATCGACCCGTGCAACCAAGAGATTGCGAAACTCGGCGATCAAGGCACGCGTCAGCACCGCCATATCCGTGCCGGCGTCACTCGCTTCTTCGATTGCGCGCAAGACGGTCGAGGCATCGCGGTTGATCGTTGCGTCGATCAACGCGCGCGCCGAACCGCGCCCCGTTGCACCGAAGGCGAGGTCGAGCGTCGCAACGTCGATCATTCCATCGGCAAAGGCCGCTGCTTGTTCAAGCATGGTCAACGCGTCGCGAAGACCGCCGTCGGCGCGGTACGCAATCGCCGCCAAAGCCGCGTCGTCGATCGCGATATCCTCGGCATCGGCGATCATCCGCATGCGTGCAATCATCACCGGAATCGCGATCCGCCGGAATGCATAGCGCTGACACCGTGAGAGGATGGTCACCGGAAGTTTCTCCGGCTCCGTCGTCGCGAGGATGAAGACGGCGTGCGCCGGTGGCTCTTCCAACGTCTTGAGGAACGCATTAGCGCCCTCTTTGGTGAGCATGTGCGCTTCATCGATGATATACACTTTGTAGCGCATCGATGAGGGTGCGAATTTCACCGCATCGCGTAGCGCCCGGATCTCATCGATGCCGCGATTGCTGGCGGCGTCGATCTCAAGCACGTCGAGCGCATTGCCTTCGAGCATCCCCAAGCATGCGCTACAACTGTTGTCCGGCGAGGCGGTCGGACCGGCCTCGCAGTCGAGACAGCGCGCCATGATCTTAGCCGCCGAAGTCTTGCCCGAGCCGCGCGGGCCGGAGAAGAGATAGGCGTGGGCGATCTTACCGGTTTCGATGGCGCTGGTGAGCGTGCGAACGACGGCGTCTTGCCCGACCAGATCCGCGAAGGTCTTAGGGCGCCAGGTACGATAGAGGGACACCACCGGAAGTTTCGGATGGCGTTTAGGGGCGCCTGCCGCCGGGTACGCTCCAAACGAGCGAACCCTTTCCGCGTATGAAGGAAGGGCCGTTCGGCACGTCCGTAGGACGATGTGGGTGCGGCACAATGGAGATTAGGTGACGGATATACATACCGCGCTTCGTGAGAAGTTCGGTTTCCAGGCGTTCCAGCCCGGCCAAGAAGAGGTCGTTCGTCGCGTGCTCGCCGGCGAGGATACGCTCGCGATTCTCGCGACCGGCGCAGGCAAGTCGTTAACCTATCAACTCTCCGCCCTACTTCTTCCCGGAACGACCATCGTCGTCAGCCCGCTGATCGCCCTGATGAAAGACCAGCTTGATATGTTGCGCGAGCGCGGCATCGAGAACGTCGTCGCGATCAACTCCACCTTCTCCGAAGATCAAGAAGCCGCAACCATGCGGCGCATCGCCGAGGGCGGTGTCAAGATCGTCTATACGACGCCGGAGAAGCTCGAAGACGACGTCTTCCAAAATCTCCTCCGTAAACTGAACGTGCCGCTCTTCGTCGTCGACGAAGCGCATTGCATCAGCCAGTGGGGCCATGACTTCCGCCCGGCGTACCTCGCACTCGGCAATGCCATCGAACGCATCGGGCGCCCGACCGTGCTTGCCCTTACCGCGACGGCCACCCCGGCGGTACGCGAAGATATTCTGCACCAGCTCGGTATCGAGCATGTCAAACCAATCGTCCGTGGTTTCGACCGTCCCAATCTCGTGTACGAAGCGCGGCGTGCGGACAAAGACTCCGACAAACTCAAGGCCTTGGCATCGCTCTTCAGCGGTCCGACCGCCCTCGACGGCACCGGGATCATCTACACCGCGACGATCAAAAACGCGCTTGAAGTGCAGAAGTACCTCAACGAGAAGCTCAACGTCCCGGCCGCCGTCTATCACTCAAAGCTTCAGAAGCACGATCGCACGACCGTCCACAATCTCTTCATGGACGAGTCAATTCGCGCCGTCGTTGCGACCAACGCGTTTGGTTTGGGGATCGATAAGTCAAATATCCGGTTTGTCGTTCACTATGATCTCCCGGGATCGGTTGAAGCCTACACGCAGGAAGCCGGGCGCGCCGGGCGCGATGGCCTCACCTCACGGTGCATCCTGATCTATCGTATGAGCGATACGCGCGTGCAGAACTACTTCCTCACCGGCAAATATCCCGATGTCGAAGAGGTTCAGCGCGTCTTCGGAACCATCGAGGTCTTCGGCGATCAGCCCCAGGGCGTCTCGGTCACCGACCTCCGCAAGATCCTCCAGTTGCCGTTGACAAAGCTCAAAGTTATCTTGGCACTGCTCAAAAAGTCCGGCTACATCCACGCCGTCGCCAAGTCGGCCTACGCGACGACCGAGGCCGTGCGTAAACATCGCGACCTCGTGCTCAACCTCACGTCGTACGACACCAAGAAGACCTACGATCAGAGCAAGCTGGCAATGATGCTACAGTACGCCGAGTCTCCGGCTTGCCGGCGCAAGTTCATTCTCAACTATTTCGGCGAGAATTTCGGCGGAACGAACTGCGGAGGATGTGACAACTGCCTGCGTGCAACGGCCCGTGGCACGGTCGTCACTCTCGCTGCCGTCGGCGACGGAGCGTTCCGGATCGCCGACGTCGTTGCGCACGCGAAGTTCGGACAAGGCACCATCGAGCGTGTTGAGAAAGACCTCGTCACCGTGCTCTTTCCGAAAATCGGGTATAAAACGTTGCTTGCTTCGTCGGTCCATCGCGACGGCGCTACGTCGAACATTGCCTAGCCGCAATCGCGCTCTGTTCCTCGGCGTCGCCCTCGCCGCACTGCTCGCCGGCGCAACGACGCGCGGTTTTGCCCAGGAAACCCCGGTGCCGTCACCGTCCGCAACGCCATCCTCGAGTGCATCGCCGATGACCTTGCCGACGACGACGACACCGACACCGACCCCGACACCGACGCCCACTCCGACGCCACCGCCGATCATCGTCGAACCGGCGGGCGCCTCCGTTCCCATAGGTGCACATCAGGTGTTGCAGGTCAGCTCCGCGCTCGGGCCGATCGCCGTGGTTGTACGCGATCCCGCGATCGTCAGCGCCGTGCTCGACCAAGTTGCTCGCACCCTCACGCTAACGGGTGCATCACCGGGGACCACCGTGCTCACCATCACCGATGCGCGCGGCCTCACGAAAGATGTTCCCGTTCGCGTTGCGTACCTTGCCGGCACGATCGCCGGATCGTCCGTGCTGCGTCTAACCGGCGCTCCGGCTTCGGCGGACTACGTCAAGACGCAGGTGGTCGCATTGGTGAAGCGCCTCGCACAACCGCGTGTCGGCGCCCAAGTGATCGTCAGCGGCGATCAGATCACGTATAACACTACGCTTGGGCAAGATGATGTCGTTGCGTTCGACGTACCGGTGTTGATACAGGGCGAAGCCTATTTCGAAGCAGACGGTACAACGCACGTGATCGTCGAGAACGTTGCGTCACCTCGCATTGCTCCGGACATTTTAATGGTTAGCGACTATCCGGAGAAACTCGAAGTCAACGGGATACTCTTCACCGCCGACCTGGAGCGCGCGCGCCCGTCGCGATTCTTGTACTTCCACTACAATCCGCCGGGACAACCCGATCGTCGCATCGTGCTGCGCGCGGAGAACCGCTCGCCGGAGCCGGCGACCGTGCAGTTCATCAGCGGCAGTGGTGGCCCCGGCCTCAACGAGATGGAGGTCGGCCATGATGCGACCAAACGCTTTCTCGTGCACGTGGTTCAGAACGAAGGGCGTCTCGTCGAGATTCCGGCAAACGGGTCGATCAATCTCGTCGCACACGATGTCCCGGCTCGTAACGTCATCGCTAATCTGCTGCAGTTACGCGTGCTCAACGGCGGCAGCGTGCATCTCACGCTCTTCGCCCAAGATGCAAGCGCGGACCCGAACGAGCCGCTAACCGGAACGGATCTGCTCGAAGGTACCGTGCGTCACGCGCGCGGCATCTACGCGATTCCGGAGTTTCATGACGCGCGGGCCTGGAGTGTCGTCGATCCGTTCCTGGAGCTCTCGGTCGGCCAGATTCCGCTCCCGAACCGCCTGGCCGGTGAAGCGCTCGCCGGTGACTACGGTGTTCTGCAATCGTATGTTGTCAACGTGACCAATCCGTACAATAGTCCGCAAGCGATTGCGATCTATGAAAATCCGCGGGGCGGATCGGCGACCGGAACCTATCTCATCGACGGGGTGCTGGTGCAGTCGCACCGCGTCCCCGCATTCTCGCGCTACAAGTTGCGACAATATATCGTACCGGCGAAGGGCTTCGTGCGCATAACCATCGTGACGATGCCGGAGGGCGGCTCGTTCTATCCGCTCAAACTGATCTTCGCACCCGACGACGGCAGCGTTGCACCGGGCGCTCCGGGCTCCCCGGTCTACTAAGCGAAGACCTACACCCGGCCGAGCGCTGCCGCGTAAATCGCCTGCATCTTCGCAGCGCTTGCACTCCACGCGAAGCGTTCGATTGCACGCGATCGTGAGTCCAATGCCCGAGCATCCGCGTTGCCACGTAGCGCGCTCCCTAATGCCTCCGCCCACGCCTCTTCGTCCAGCGGGAGAGCGGGTGCGTCGGCGCCGGCCACCTCGGGAAGCGAACTGCAATCGGAGACGACGACCGGGGTTCCCGCGCAGAGCGCCTGGGCCGCCGCATAGCCGAAACCTTCATAGCGCGACGGGACCGCCACCACCGCAGCGGTCGCGTACAGCGCCAAGACCTCCGCACGACTAACGTAACCGCGCAAGTCGATCCGAGCGGCGACGCCGAGTTCGCGAGCGATCGTCATCACCTCGTCTGCATATTCGGTCGAAGGACCGACGGCGACGATCCGTGCCTCGGGGAGACGCCTCAGGACGCGCGCAAGAAACTCCAGGTTCTTTCGCTTCTCGATCGTCCCAATCGCGAGTATCGTCGTTCCGTCGCCGGCTCCGCGCGCGAGTTGCGCATAGTCACTCGCTACGCCGGGGTAGACGACGGCGACCGCGTCAGGATCGAGGCGGGGTGCAGCCTCCAGCAGTTCTGATCGCGAAAAATTGGAGTCGACGACGATGCGGCGCGCACGGCGGTACCGGTCCAGCGCAAACGCACCGAAGTAATACCGTGCATAGGGACGCGCATGCCCTTGCACACGCAGCCAAGCGACGTCGTGCACCGTTGTGACGACCGGGATCGACGCCGCGAGCGGCATCGTCCCCGCCGCGCAATGCAAGAGGTCCGCACCGGAGGCACGAGCGCGCTGCGGCAAGATCACCTGATCCCAGACGACGCGCCGGTCGAAACGCCACGGATCGATGCGCGCCTCCGAAAGTGCAACGACGTCGGTCCCCGCCGCGCGTAGCGCAGCTTCGAGGCCGATGACATATTCGCCGATACCGGTGGCGGTTCCGACCGCACACTGTGCATCGATCGCGATCCTCACGTTGCTGCTCCGCGTCGCGCCACCGCCGCTAACCCGTTGCGAGCGTCGATACTATCGGGGTTGATGTTGAGCGCTCGGAGAAAGGCCGCGCGCGCGCCTTGCCAATCTTGCAACAGGATCAGTTGATTGCCGACCGCTAGCTGATACTTTTCCGAAAGCGGCGCGAGCGCCGCCGCCTGTTGATAGCGATTCAACCCGAGGCGCCATGCTTCGGCGCGTTTGAGCGGCTGCTGATAACCACGCTCCGTCGCTATGCGCCCGAGCCGCCAGTTCGCCGACGCGACGGCATCGGGGTGCGTGGTTAACGCGGTTAGCCGCGCAAGCAACTCTGATTCGATCGTATAGGCGGTGTCGGGATCGCTCTTGGTGATGCGGGTGACGTAGGCATCGACCTGGGTCGCATCCGGCGCGACGAGATAGTACTCCAAGGCGAGTTGGGTACGACCTCGTGCCTGCGCGTAGCGCGCGAGTAGCTCGTTGCGCGCGGGCGAGGGTGGAAGTAAGAGCGCATGGCGCTCCGCTTCATCGATGTTGCCGGTATCGAAAGCCGCACGGGCCAGCATCTGCTCTACGTACGGCGCGGGCGCGATCCGCTCGATCACACGATAGATTGCGACACCGAGTGCGCGAGGGAGATGCGCCGAAGGCGCCGTCGGCGATAGGGTGTCGGCAAAAATAGCACTCGAACCGAGTTGCACGAACGCAAGCGCCGCCACGAGAGTTGCGACGGCGGCGGCGATGATACGGAGTATCGGAGCGAGGCGTCGCCCTTGTATCAGAACTTCACCGTGAAGTTCACGTCGGCACGCGTTTGGTACGTTGTCGGAACGACGTTAAGATTATCCTGATAACGAAACTGCTTCGCACTCACGACGATCGCCGACGACGAGCGTGGCAACGCAAACGTCAGTGCGCCGGAATAGGAGTACTTACTCGTATCGAAGTTCGGCGTAAAGTCGGTCGATCCGACCGCACCGGTGTATCGCGACGTCCCGTATTGTACGCCCAGCGTGAAGCCGTGCGTAAGCGGAACGGCAACACCGGCATTCACCCCGAGCGTTGTTACATCGTTGAAGGTCCCGGCGAGGCGTGCGCTATCATAGCCCGGGATATCGCCGATCGACGGTGCAGCCCCGGCCGTCGGACGATATTGGAAGAGCGGCACCGCTTGGGTACTCAGGCGTTCGTAGTTGCTACCGACGTTCACATTTACGCGATGACCGTTCGGGCCGATCGTGAGCAAAGTCGCTGTGCCGAGACGCTCATCATGCGCACCGATCGATGTCACGTCGAAGCGCGCGCTCTGCGCGGCCAGTGCGAAAGCACCGGTTCGAACCGAGGCGCCGCTGGACGTTGCCGTGTCGCGCAGCGAAGACGAGAATGCAGGAGCGATGTCATCCGAACGCACGACCGCACCGAAGGAGTCGTACGATGGTACAACGACCGAGGTGCCGGCTAGGGTAAAGCGCGCGGCGGACGCGGTGCCATGCGGCAAAGCCGGCGTCTTCGGCGTGAATCGCTCGATGCGTTGCAAGGCGTCACGGAGGTCGAAGATGCGATCATATGCGACCGGCTCCACCAACGCTGGAACGCTCGATCGCGAGACCGCCGGTGAAATGGTCGCCGGCGCATGGAACGCGAGCCCGAGTGAGGCGTTCTCGGCGGGCAGCGCATAGCTCGCACGATCAGTCGGCATCCGGCCGAACGTGCGCATGGCAAACGCCGTCGTGAGGTCGGGGATATCAGCTTTGGCATAACACGGCCAGAGCGCTCCTGCGAGCACCGCGATAAGGGTCGTCGAAACGAGCCTACGCATGCCAACTCCCAACCCGAAACCGGGTAATTCATTATCGGCTATTTTGCCGGAACCGTATAGTTACGCCATTCCCTGGCCCGAACCCCCGCCTACGAGGTATCGTCGGCCTATCAGTATAGCAGCATAATCGTCGATCGGCCTCGGAGGAAGCTGGAAGCTGAGCGGTATCAGCCGGCGCCAGCCGCGCGGAGGGTGATCGGTGAAGTAGAGCGTCCGGGCCCGAAGACTTGTTTCCCGCTCGTCGACCAGATGAATCGGGATCCCAAGTATATCGAGGGCGCGATGCACCGGAAGCGCGTTGGTTCCGCCGCCGAGCGCGATGACCACCGGGCGCCCGATTGCGAGACTACGGACCCGCTCGACCAGATCGCCTGTCGCCTCAATGCCCTGGGCAAGCACGGACCCGTCGAGGGCGAGCAGGGCAAAGCCCGATTTGCGGGTGCCCGGGTCGATCCCCAGCACCGCTTCGGTCACGGCTGTTGCGACAGAACGACGACGATCGGCAAGCCACCCGTTTGGAGCGAGGTGTGCGGATAGATATCCTCGGCGGCGAACGCCGTCATGACGAAGGTCTTGTGGCCGCTCGTCAGCATCCGTTGCATCTCATCGACGCTCGGGTAGGTCCGCACCGCCTGCGGTGTGCCGACGAAGAGCGACGGCATCTTCTTGCTCAGTTGCTCGGCGACGTGCTGTTGCAGCTGCGCGAAAGCGAGACCGACATTGGCATTTGCGCCGGCTTGAATCGACATCGGTGCGATCACCTCGCCGGAGTGAACCTGCAACGAATCGACGACCGAGCTCAGTTGAAAGTGAACGCGATCGCCGACGAAGAGGTTGCGATCAGCGGTAGCAATCACCAAGGCATCGTCGTTCGTGGTATCTACGTGGGCCGCCAGTTTGTTGAGCAGTTCGTTGATATCGGCCGGCGGCTGGAACGGTTTGAGTTGCGGGTACGAACTATCGACAATCGTCACCGTTGCCGCGTAGTAGTCGCGCACGATTTTCAATCGCGCATCGGCCGTCGAACCCTTCGGCAGGCGTGCGACGTTAACCGAGACCGGGGCATTGAGCGGCAGCACGATCTGCGTGTCGTTGACCTTCTTCTCGAGATCTTGCTGCGTTCGGGTTAGCGCGGCGATCTGATCGTTGATCGATCCCATGCGGAAGAACGCGGTCTTCACTTCTTGGCTCGCGAAGATCGCGCCGAGGGTGACGATCAAGGCGATGACTACGCCGGTCCCGATCGCGACGATCGTCGACGTATAGCGCGG